>LUMN01000178.1_pt1 | contig 16825 bp, 18 predicted proteins | sample 729991 | NCBI WGS metagenome assembly LUMN01 (sample SAMN03860262, study PRJNA289734) | marine metagenome | biome: seawater column; feature: ocean; material: water; isolation source: Red Sea water column Station 22 - depth 25m | place: Saudi Arabia: Red Sea | collected 2011-10-15 | depth 25 m
ACCTAATTGTCCACCTATTGAGACAATAATTACTGAGAGAAATGAAAATGGAAAAGTAAGAAATTGGCGTATAGCTAAACCAATAAATGATATTCAAGAAACTGATATTAATAATTTAAATAACTCAGAAAACCATAATCATTAAAAAAATTTAATTTTAAATATAATACTTGATTATAATTGATCTTTTAATTTAAATGAGATCTAATATTATTTATGGCAACTGTATCTCTATCACTTGATGAAATCTATAAATTAGCCAATAAAACATTACTAGCTAATGGATGTGATCAAGAAACAGCTGATATTTTATCAGAACTAATTACCAATGCTGAAAGGGATGGTTCACTCTCACATGGCTTATTTCGTTTACCTGCATATGTTTCAGGTTTAAAAAGTGGAAAAATTAATGGCAAACAAAAACCAGATATAAAAAAATTAACACCTTCAGTAATTAAAGCTGATGGCAAAAATTGCTTAGCACCAGTTGTGTTAAATAAATCGATACCAGAGTTAGTAAAAGCTGCTAAAGAAAATGGTGTAGCAGTTCTTGCTATAATTAATTCACACCACATGGCCGCTATGTGGCCTGAAACTGAAAAAATAGCTGAAGAAGGTTTGGTGGCATTTGCATGCACATCGTATAAACCCGCAGTTGCTCCTGCAGGGGCTATTAAACCATTATTTGGCACAAACCCAATCTCTTTCGCTTGGCCAAGAAAAAATAATACACCAGTTGTTTATGATATGGCCACAGCTTCAATGGCTATGGGAGAAGTGCAAGTTGCAAAGCGAGAGGGACACAAAGTTCCATTAGGTACTGGACTTACAAAAGATGGCAAAGATACAACTAATCCAGCAGAAATTGCTGATGGCGGAGTTTTATTACCTTTTGGAGGTTATAAGGGTTCAGGAATTGCAATGATGGTTGAGTTATTAGCAGGAGCTTTAGTTGGAGATAATTTTAGTTACGAAACAGCAGCTAAAGATAATAATGATGGTGGACCCCCAAGTGGTGGAGAATTCATATTAGCAATATCTCCAGATAAACTCTCAGATAAGGATTGGGATAAACATGCAAATGAATTTTTTGAAAAAATGAAATCAATGGGTGAGGTCAGATTACCTGGTGAGAGAAGACACAAAAATAGATTGGATAAAGGACCAAGAAATATAAACGAGGAACTTGTTAATAAAATTAGATCTTTAAGCTAATTCAATTTCTATAGGAGTGTGATCGGAAGGCTTTTCTCTTCCACGAGGATATTTATTAATTTTTACGTTTTTAACTAAATTGATAATTGAATTAGAAACTAAGAAATGATCAATTCTCATTCCATTATTTTTTTGCCAAGCACCACTTGTATAATCCCAAAATGTATAACCTTCTTTATCAGGATATTTGTATCTATATGCATCATGGAAGCCTAAATTAATCATTTCTCTTAATCTTTTTCTAATTTCTAATCTGAACAAGGCGTCGTTTTCATAACTTTTTGGATTATGAACATCTTCTGCTGCTGGTATTATATTAAAATCTCCACCAATAATTATATTTTCGTTTTTATTTAAATAAGATTTAAGTTTTTTGATTAAACTATCTAACCAATAAATCTTATAAGAATATTTATCTGTATCAACTGGATTACCATTTGGAGTGTAAATATTTATTAGCTTTATAGTTTTAGATTTATGTTTTATATTTGCGGTAATTATTCTTGATTGCTTATTTTTATCTTTAAAAATATCCTTCTCTATTTTTTCAATCTTTTTTTTTGAAATAATTGCAACTCCATTATAACTTTTTTGACCGAATACATGACTTTCATATTTTAGCTTTGTTATATCATCAAAAGGATATGTTTCCTCTTGAGTCTTTATTTCTTGCATCATTAATATATCAGGTGAGAATTTCTTCAGGTATTCTTGAATATTAATAATACGTGCTCTTACAGAATTTACATTCCATGAGCTAATTATCATTAAAGTGAGAATGAGACGCCACAACCACACGAGGATTTGCTTTGCGGGTTGTTAATTTTAAATGAATCTCCGATTAATTCTTTAACAAAATCTACCTCAGAACCTTTTAGTAGGTCAGCTGAAGTTTTATCTATGAGTATATTTTCATGTCTTAAATCATCTTCATTTTGTGATTTATCAAAAGAAAAATCGTACTGAAAACCTGAGCAACCACCACCTTTAATTGCGATTCTAAAAAAAGAACCGTTATCTTTTGAGGATAGAAGGTGCTTTATTTGTTTTAAAGCATTTTCTGTAAATTTAATTTCTTTAATCATGATTTAACACTGATAATACTAATATAATGTCATTTTACCAAATTTAAAGAATGAAAAATTATTCAAATTTAGGACTGTTTAAATCTAAAGGTAGACTGATTTTTGAGCCTAAGAATAAATACAGATCACCATTTCAAAGAGATAGAGATAGAATTATTCATTCAGCTTCATTTAGAAGGTTAAAGCACAAGACCCAGGTATTTGTTAATACAGAAGGGGATCATTATAGAACAAGAATTACACATTCTATAGAAGTTGCACAAATTGCACGATCTATTGCTAAGTACCTAAATGTAAATGACGATTTAGCAGAAACATTAAGTCTTGCTCATGATTTGGGACATACGCCATTTGGACATGCTGGCGAAATCGCATTAAACGAATGTATGTCAAAATACGGTGGATTTGATCATAATTTACAAACTTTGAGAATTGTTATGTTTTTAGAGCATAAGTACTTAAAGTTTAAAGGATTAAATCTATCTATTGAGACACTTGATGGATTAATTAAACATAACGGCCCCTATCATGAAATTTCCAAACTTAATAAAATTATTGGTAAAAAAAATTTTAAAGGCAAACTTAATTTTAACAAAAATACATCATTAGAGGCACAGATATCAGCAATATCAGATGATATAGCTTATAATAATCATGATATACAAGATGGAATTAAAGCCAACCTATTTAAATTAGAAGATTTAATTGAAATCCAATTTTTTAAAGAAATTTACAAATCCTATAAATCAAATATAAAAAAAAAGGAGAAAAACATAATAATTTATCAAATTATTAGAGATTCTATTAATCTTATGGTTGAAGATGTAATCAATAATACTTTATTAAATATAAAAGATAATAAAATTAAAAAGTATAGTGATATTATTAATAATAAAAAACAAATAGTATCATTTTCAAATAAATTTAAATCAATTGAGCAAGAAATTAAATTATTTTTAAGGTTAAAAATGTATAACAATAGAAGTGTATTAAACAAAAATAATAATGGAAAAAAAATAATTACGAAATTATTTTTTGAGATTTCTAAAAAACCAAAAAAATATATAAATAATTATCAAAATAAAGATCAATTTAGATCTATTTCTGACTATATATCAGGAATGACCGATCGCTATGCTATTCAACTTCATAAATCATTAAAATGAACATTTTTTCAGATTATCTAATAAAAATATTAAAATTAATTCAAAAAGCATCTAACGATAATCAATTAAAACTTCCAGAAAAATTATCTAGTATAAATGTTGATATACCACCAAATAAATTTGATGGAGATTTATCAACAAATGTAGCCATGGTGTTATCAAAACCCAACAATGCTCCTCCCATGGAAATTGCCAAAACAATTAGTAAGCTACTTAAAGAAAATGACGATAATATTGAGTCTATAGAAATAATTAAACCAGGATTTATAAATATAAAATTTAATCACATTTTTTGGGGTGAGTTTTTAAATAATATAATTAATCAAAAAAATTATGGATCTACTAGCGGAGAAAATAAAAAATATTTAATTGAATTTGTGTCTGCCAACCCAACTGGGCCTTTACATGTAGGTCACTGCCGAGGAGCAATACTAGGCGATGTTATCTCAAATTTATTAATATTTAATAATAACACTGTTACAAAGGAATATTACGTAAATGATCATGGAAACCAAATATTATATTTTACAAAGTCTGTTTATTTTAGAATTCGTGAAATTTTATTTAAAGAAAATTTCCCATCTGATAATCCTGATCTTTATCCAGGGGAATATCTAATAGATATAGCAACAAATATTTTAAACCAAAAAAAAGATATCGATTTTGAAAATTATGAAAATATAAAAAGCGAATTAACAATTTTATCTGTCGATGAGTCTTTAAAGTTAATTAAGCAAAATCTTAAAAAACTCGGAATTAACCATGATAACTTTGCTAGTGAAAGAAATTTAGTTCAAGAAAAAGAAGTAGAAAAAGTTATTGAAAAGCTTAAATCAAAAAAATTTGTTTATACTGGAAAAATTAAAGCGCCAGAGGGGGAAGATACGAAAAATTGGGTAGAAAGGGATCAATTATTATTTAAATCAACAGAATTTGGTGATGACAAAGACCGTGCTTTACAAAAATCTGACAACACATGGACGTACTTTGCAGGTGATGTTGCATACCACAATAACAAGCTAAACAGAAATTATGATATTTTAGTAAATATTCTAGGAGCTGATCATGCAGGTTATATAAAAAGAATTACCTCAGTTGTGGAGGCATTATCAGGAGATAAAAATAAATTAACTTGCAAAGTCAGCCAATTAGTAAAATTAATAAAAGATGGCAAACCTTTTAAAATGTCAAAACGTAAAGGTGATTATATAACTGTTGATGATTTGATCAGCGAAGTTGGAAAAGATGCTACTAGATTTATTATGCTTAATAGAAGTAGTGATGCAGAACTAGATTTCGATTTTACCAAAGTAAAAGAAAAATCAAAAGACAATCCACTTTATTATGTTCAATATTGTTATGCTCGGATTTCATCAGTATTTAGAAATATAAGTAAAAATTTAGAAGATGAAATTTTAATTAAAAATGAACTAAAATATTCTAAAGATGAAATTAAGATTTTTAGAAAAATATCTGAGTGGCCGAAATGTATAGAAATTGCAAGCAATAAATTAGAACCTCATAGACTACCAGTCTATCTTTATGAATTATCATCTGAATTTCACTCGTATTGGAATATGGGAAGAGATGATAAAGATAAAAGATTTATAGAAGAAGATGGTACTATAAAAATTGAAAAATTGGTGTTTTTAAAATCTATCGCAAATGTAATTAAAACTGGAATGAATATTCTAGGAGTTGATACTCCACAAAAAATGTGATGTTTAAGGAATTTAAGTATCTTTTTTTTCTAATTGTTATTTTTTTCTTTATTTTTTTTACTGTGAGATATTACTTTTCAGATGAAAATAAAAAAAAGTCATATAGATCTTTCAATCAAATTGATAAAAAATTAGAAATTTCTACAAAAGATTTAATTATATTAAAAAGCGATACCGAGAACATTATCGATTTTGTAGAATATAAAAACAATAAAAAAACAGAAAAATATTCATTTTGGGAACTTCTCTATAATGATTAATAAGAATACTAGATCATTTATATGTGGCATTAAAGGTTACAAGCTATCTAAAACTGAAATAAAATTTTTACGTAAATATAAACCCTGGGGTATAATTCTTTTTTCAAGAAATATAAAAACTATAAAACAAACCCAATTATTAACAAAGTCATTAAAAAATATTTTACAAAATCCTACACTCCCAATTTTAATTGATGAAGAGGGTGGTAGAGTTTCACGATTAAGAAAATTTATAGATAATTCTGTATTTACAAATAAATATTTTGGAGATCTTTATAAAAAAGATAAAAAAAAATTTAATTTGTATTTTGATGTCTACGTTAAACAAATTTCATATTTATTAAGACTTCTTGGTATTAATGTTAATACAGTTCCAGTTTTAGATATATTAAGAAAAAATTTACACCAAATTGTGGGTGATAGATCTTTTTCTTCAAATAAAAAAATTGTTTCAAAAATTGGTGATATTTGTATTGATAAATTTCATAAAAACAAAATTGCAACAATAACAAAGCATATACCTGGACACGGTCTAGCCAAGGTTGATAGTCATTTGAAGCTGCCAATTATTGATAAAAATCAAGCTTATTTGCTTAAAAATGATTTTAGTGTGTTTTCTAAAAAGAAATCAAAAATAACCATGACTGGTCATTTAATGTTTAAAAAATTGGATAGCCAATATCCAGTAACACACTCCAAAAAGATAATTAGGATTATCAGAAACAAAATAAAATTTAATGAATTGATTATAACAGACGACATTTCGATGAAAGCATTAAACAACAATATTGAATATAATGTTATAAAATCATTCAGTGCAGGTTGTAATTTAGTTTTACATTGTAATGGAAAAATGAGTGAAATGCTTAAGGTAGCCAAAAATTCACCTAAAATTAATAACTTTGTAATTAAAAAAACATCACAAATAACTAATATTATAAGCTAAATTTATTTAATGAATGATTCTTTAGAATTTAATGTTGAGTTAAATGCTTACAATGGTTCTCTAGAAGTATTGTTAGATCTAGCTAAATCTCAAAAAGTTGATTTAGAACAAATATCTATTACTAAACTTGCTGATCAATTTCATGAGTTCATTACCAACTCAAAGAATCTTAATCTTGAAATTGCTTCTGAATATTTATTGATGGCAACTTGGCTCACATATTTAAAATCAAAGTTACTGTTACCTGAAAGTGAAGAGGAAGAATTTAAAGCTTTAGAGGTTGCTGAAAAATTAAAATTACAATTAAAAAAACTGGAGTTAATAAGACTTCTGTCTTCACAGATGTTAAGTAGAAAAAGACTTGGAAGAGATGTTTTTATGCGAGGTTCAAAAAGTGGTATTAAACCCATTTACGACTCTAAATATACTTTAACATTATTTGAGGTTTTAAAAACTTATGCAAATATAGTTATGACCAAAGATTTTCAAAGAATGAATATTCCAAGATTACCAGTTCTTACAACAGAAGAAGGCATTAAAAGAATAAAAGAATTTTTTGGCAAATTAACTGATTGGAAAGATATATCTGAATTAATTCCAAATAATTTTAAATCAACAAAAAATTTAAAACGAACTGGAAAAGCAGGAATTTTTGCTGGCTCTTTAGAGCTAGCTAAAGAGGGTAATATTTCTATAAAGCAAAAAGAATTATTTGATAATATCTATATTAAAGAGAAAATATGAATAAATTAAAAAAAGATAACGTTTTAAATTTTCCTTCAAAAATGACTGAAATAGAAAGAGAAGTTGAAGCTATTGTTTTTGCGGCTGCAGAACCACTAAGTATAGAAACAATAGAAACTAAAATTTCAAAAAATACTGATGTTTTAAAAATATTACAAAAACTACAAACATTCTATACAAACAGAGGCATTAATTTAGTTTGTATTTCAAATAAGTGGTCTTTTAGAACGGCACAAAATTTATCATCATTAATGTCTCAACAAAAAACTGTTGAGAAAAAGCTATCAAAAGCTGCTATAGAAACATTAGCAATCATCGTCTATCACCAACCAGTTACACGAGCGGAGATAGAGGAGATACGGGGTGTTGCCTTTGGCACTAATACTTTAGAAATCCTAATGGAATTAAATTGGGTTAAGCCACAAGGCAGAAAAGATATTCCAGGGAAACCTATCCAGTATGGAACTACAGATGACTTTTTAAGCCATTTTAATCTTCAAAAATTATCTGATCTTCCAACAGTGGATGAACTAGGGACTGCTGGACTTATTGATACATCTTCTGTTGATGCATCGATCTTTGGTACCGGAAAGTTTTATAAGGAAAAGCAAGAAGACAAAAAGGAAAACATATATTCTGATATCGATGAAATGTTAAATAGCACTCTCAAACCTGAAAGTGAGGAGTGAAAAAGTTTCTTTAAAAAAACAACTATTAAGGGTATAAATAAAGTATGAGTATAGGATTTTGGCAGATAGCAATTGTAGTTATACTAGTAGTTTTACTGTTTGGGAGAGGTAAAATCTCTAGTTTGATGGGCGATGTCGCTAAAGGGATTAAAAGTTTTAAAAAAGGTATGGCAACTGACCCTACAGAAGATACACAACCAAAAAATATCACAGAAAACGAAGACTCAAATAATCAAGACTCCAATAACAAAGAGTAATAAATGCCACAAATTGGCTGGTTAGAAATTTTAATAATAGTTTCTATAGCAATCATTGTTGTAGGACCTAAAGACTTTCCTTTAATGTTAAAAAAAATGGGATCTTGGATTGGATCAATTAAAAGATATTTAAGTGATGTACAAAATCAAGTATCAGAAATTACAGACAACTCAATAGAAGATGAAAATAGTATAAAAAAATCATCTGAAAAAAAAGAAAACATAAAAGATATAAATGGATAAAGAAACAGGATTCATAAGCCACTTAGCTGAACTTAGAAAAAGATTAATACATTCATTAATATTTTTATCTGTATTGTTTGTAATTTGTTATTTTTTTTCAGAGTATATTTATGGATTTTTAGTTAACCCATATGCTGAAGCAGTTAGAGATGATGGTATTGAAAGAAGATTAATATTTACAGCTCTTCAGGAAACTTTTTTAACTTATTTAAAAGTATCTTTTTTTGCAGCTTTTTTTATCACTAGTCCATTTATTTTGATACAGATTTGGAAGTTTATTGCACCTGGACTTTATACTCATGAAAAGAAAGCAATTATGCCTTATTTAATTATTACTCCAATTTTATTCCTTTTAGGGGGAATGCTTGTCTATTATTTAATAATGCCACTTGCGATAAAGTTTTTTTTATCATTTGAAAGTTTAGGAGCAAGTACAAATTTACCTATCCAGCTTGAAGCAAAAGTTAATGAATATTTATCATTAGTAATGAAATTAATATTTGCTTTTGGTTTGAGTTTTCAATTACCTGTAGTTTTAAGTTTATTAGCAAGAATTGGAGTTATTAATTCAACTTTTTTAAAAGAGAGAAGAAAATATGTTGTAGTAATGATATTTGCAGCTGCAGCAATTTTAACTCCACCTGATCCAATTACACAAATTGGTTTAGCTGTTCCGCTGCTTATTTTATATGAATTATCAATTTTTTCTGTAAATATAATCGAGAAAAAAGCAGAAGAAAAAAATGCATAATTTAAAACAAATAAGAGAAAATTTAGAATATTTTAAAAAATCTCTCAGTCATAGAAATTCTGAAGTTAATTATGACCAAATTTTAGATCTTGATAAAAAAAATCGACAGTTAATTCAAGAAAAAGAAAAATTTGAAATGGAGAAAAAAAATATCTCTAAATCAAAAGATGAATCTTTATTTGAAAAATCTAAAGAAATATCCAAGAAAATTGAAAATTTATCAAAAGAACAAAAAATTATTAAAAATGAACTTGATAATTTACTAAGTTCAATACCTAATTTACCATTGGATGAGGTTCCTGTTGGTAAAGATGAAAATGATAATATTGAAGTTACTAAATCGGGTGAAATCAAAGATTTCAAATTTAAACCATTAAGTCATTATGAATTAGGTGAAAAACTAAATATGCTAGATTTTGATTTAGCTACAAAAACTACTGGTTCTAGATTTGTATTTGTTAAAGATAAGTTAGCTGCACTTGAAAGAGCAATTTCTAATTTTATGATCGATACACATATTCAAAAAAATGGATATACAGAGATATCACCTCCTTTGATGGCAACCGATGAAACTATGTTTGGAACAGGACAATTGCCAAAATTTGAAAATGACCAATTTGAAATTAAATTTGATGATAAAAATGATAGAAAATTTTTGATACCAACAGCCGAAGTAATATTAACAAATATGGTTAAAAACCAAATTATTGATAAAAAAAAACTTCCTATGAGGTTAGTTGCATCAACACCTTGTTTTAGAAAAGAAGCTGGCAGTTATGGAAAAGATACAAAAGGAATGATTAGACAACATCAATTTTATAAAGTTGAACTTGTAAGCATTGTCGAAAATGATCAATGCATGCAGGAACTTGAGAGAATGACGGAATGTGCAACTAAAATATTAGATGATCTAAAATTACCTTATAGAAAAATTATTTTATGTACTGGTGACATGGGTTTTGGAGCAGAAAAAACATATGATTTAGAAGTTTGGCTTCCTTCAGAAAACAAATACAGAGAAATTTCAAGCTGTTCTTCATGTGGATCTTTCCAAGCCAGACGAATGAAAGCTAGATATAAAAATAATAATAATAATATCGAATTTGTAGGTACTCTTAATGGTAGTGGTTTAGCAGTAGGTAGAACCCTTATTGCCATTCTTGAAAACTATCAATTAGAGGACGGCTCAATTGTAATTCCAGAAGTCTTGAAACCCTATATGGGAAATATTGATAAGATTTCGAACAATTAGGAGTTGTCATTAAAAATTAGATAGTATAAATAATCTTAAACTTTAGAGGATCATATGGACAGTGGAATTGGACAATTTATACCGTTAATTTTAATATTTGTTATTTTTTATTTCTTTTTAATTAGACCGCAACAAAAGAAAGTTAAAGAACATAAGGCAATGGTTGAAAATTTAAAAAGAGGGGACAAAGTTGTAACTTCAGGTGGAATTGTTGGTACTGTTGAAAGAATAATTGATAATGACAAAGTTGAAGTACAAATCGCCGAAAATATTAATGTTGAGGTAGTTAGAGCTACTGGAATTCAAGGTTTAATAAATACTGCAGAGCCAAAAAAATAACATTAATTTAAATGTTATACTTTTCAAAATTAAGAATATTTAGTGTAATTATATTTACCTTAATTTTATCTTATTTTTCCCTCTCAAACTTTTTTAAGATTGATGATAATTTTTTTTCAAAAAATATAAAACTTGGATTAGATCTACAAGGTGGTTCATACTTACTACTCGAAATGATGAATTAAACAATATTTTAGATGATGATGAAAGTGAAATTAATCCTTACTATCAACAGTATAAATCACATGAATTTGATTTTGTAAAAAATCAAGACTCTTTTAAATTAACCCTTTCTAAATACGGACTTGTTCTATTAAAGAATGCTTCTTTAGATCAAGCAATTGAAATTGTAAGAAGAAGAGTTGATGAGGTTGGAACCAATGAACCAAATATTTTAAAAAGAGGGAATGATAGAATTTTAGTAGAATTGCCTGGTTTAGATGACCCTGGCAGAATAAAATCTTTATTAGGAAAAACTGCTAATTTGACTTTTCAATTTATTACTCAAAATACCGAGGAGTCTTTTGGAACTGAAAAATTAGAATTTGAAGATGGTTCTGAGAACGCAATTGTTAGTAAGCGTATTATCTTAAGTGGTGACAACTTAGTAGATGCAAAACCATCTATGAACTCTCAAACCAATGAAACAGTTGTATCTTTTACTTTGGATAGAGTAGGTGCAAAAAAATTTGGAAAAGCTACTAGTACAGGAGTTGGAAAAAGACTAGCAATTATACTTGATGGTAAAATTATTAGCGCTCCATCAGTAAGAGAGCCTATAATTGGTGGATCAGGTCAAATATCAGGAAATTTTACATTTCAATCAGCAACAGATTTAGCTTTATTATTAAGATCTGGAGCTTTACCCGCGCCTCTTAACATTATTGAGGAGAGAACAGTAGGACCTGATCTTGGACAAGACTCAATTGATGCTGGGATAATGTCATTAATTATTGGTTTTATATTAGTCGTACTATTTATGATTTATAAATACAGAGTTTTTGGTGTCATTGCGAATTTAGCATTAATTTCAAATTTGTTTTTACTAGTTGGTGTATTAACGTTATTCGAGGCTACTTTAACTTTACCAGGTATAGCAGGAATAATCTTAACTGTTGGAATGGCAGTTGATGCAAATGTTTTAATTTTTGAGAGAATAAAAGAAGAAATTAAATCTGAGCGAAATCCAATTATTGCTTTCGATTCTGGTTATACAAAATCAAGAACTACAATTTTAGATGCAAATATTACTACATTAATAGCAGCTGTAATATTATTTTTCATGGGATCTGGTCCAATCAAAGGATTTTCAATAACATTAGGTGTTGGAATTCTAACTACGCTATTCTCTGTATACTTCATAGCAAGACTATTTACTGCATTTTATGTGATTAAAAATAAGGAAAAGGAGAGTTTAATATAATGAGAGAAATATCCTTTAATAAGTTTTACAAATCATTCAATATTCTCTCAATTGTTCTTATAGTTACATCGCTAATTCTATTGGCATTTAAAGGGTTAAATTATGGTGTTGATTTTAAAGGAGGTACATTAATTGAATTAAGAACTGACTTAAATTCTGCAAATATTAAAAAAATTAGAGACAGTTTTAATCAATTAAATCTTGGAGATGTGTCTGTTAAAAACTTTGGAAATGATACTGACTTTATTATTAAATTCGAAAAACAAAATTCAAATGATCCAAAATTTATAGATAATATTAAAACTAAACTTTCAGGCTCAATTGGAACGGTAGATTTTAGAAGAGTTGAAAATGTTGGTCCAAAGGTAAGTGCTGAACTTTTACAATCAGGCATTATAGCTATTGCTTTATCTTTAGCAGCTATGCTTTTATATATTTGGATAAGATTTGAGTGGCAATTTAGTTTAGGAGCAATCGTTGCACTTTTTCATGATGTAATAATCACACTTGGAGTTTTCTCCCTTTTTTCATTAGAAATAAATTTATCAATTGTAGCAGCAGTGCTTACCATAGTTGGATACTCAATGAATGATACGGTTGTAATATTTGATAGGGTTAGAGAAAATTTGAGAAAATTTTCTGATATAAAAATTTTTGAATTAACAAATATTTCAATTAACCAAACACTATCTAGAACAATTATTACATCTGCTACTACTCTTTTGGCACTTTTATCAATTTTTATTTTTGGAGGTGAAATTCTTAAAGGATTTTCATTGGCAATGATCTTGGGTGTTATATTTGGAACTTATTCTTCAATTTATATTGCAAACCCAATTTTAGTTATCTTAAAAGTATCGCAACGAACTATAGTAAAAGAAGATAAAGATTAATATAAATTTTGAGCAGCTACCATTGAAAGCAGCATTGGCAATGAGAGAAGGGTGTTTGTTCTAGAAAATAACATTGCAGTTTTTGCAGATTTTGCTTTTAGCTCAGGTTCACATTCAACTATACCTAAAGCTCTCTTCTGATTAGGCCAAATGACAAACCATACATTAAATGCCATTATCAATCCTAACCACATACCAATACCTATTGCAGTATTTTTTCCACCACCAGAACCAATACCTAAAGTCATAGCTTGGTGAACATATCCATTTAAATATGCAAGAATTAAACCTGAAACTACTGTAACTAAAGCTGCCCATCTAAACCAGAATAAGGCAGATGGAGCTATTACTTTTCCAATAGCAGGTTTTTGTTCATCTGGTATTTTTGGCATATTAGGTATTTGAACGAAATTGAAATACCATAATAATCCAATCCACATAATTGCTACAACTACATGTATGTACCTAAATAACCAACTCCAAAACAATACATCAATGTCAAACCCACCGTTTCCAAAGTATAAACCTAAAAAAAGTAGAACAGATATCCCTAAAGATAGGTGAACTGTTTTTGATAAAGATTGTAGAATCGAAGTCATAAAATTTAATTATACAATGTTTTTTTTACAATATTAAGCAGTTTTTTTAAATTTTGTATTTAAAAGAGGTTTTAGGAATTTTCCTGTGTAACTACCGTCAACTTTTGCCACATCTTCGGGTTTCCCCTCAGCAATAATATTTCCTCCCTTAACACCTCCCTCTGGACCCATATCAATAATATAATCAGCAGTTTTAATTACATCTAGATTATGTTCAATTACAACTACACTATTTCCTGTAGCTACAAATGTATGTAAAATTTCTAATAGTTTCTTAATATCATGTTGATGTAAACCAGTTGTAGGTTCATCCAAAATATACATCGTTCTTCCAGTAGATCTCTTTGATAATTCTTTTGCTAATTTAATTCTTTGCGCTTCACCTCCAGATAGAGTGGTTGCTTGTTGTCCAATTTTTATATACCCAAGTCCAACTTTCTTAAGTGTTAGAAGTTTTGTTTTAATATTTGATATATTCTCAAAATACTCACAACCTTCATCAACTGTCATATTCAACACATCAGCAATACTCTTATCTTTAAATTTAATTTCTAAGGTTTCTCTATTATATCTTGTTCCCTTACAATCATCACAAGTAATATATACGTCAGGTAAAAAATGCATCTCATATGTGATTACTCCATCACCTTCACAAGCCTCACACCTTCCACCTTTAACGTTAAAAGAGAAACGACCTGGTTTGTAACCACGACTTTTAGACTCTGGTAAGTTTGTGAACCAATCTCTTATTGGCCCAAATGCACCAGTATATGTTGCAGGATTTGACCTTGGTGTTCGTCCAATTGGAGATTGATCAATATCGATAACTTTATCAATTAACTCAATACCTTTAAAACCTCTAAAAGGTTGAGGAATTTTTCTAGACTTATTATTATTTAGTGTAAGGTTTAAAGCGTTGTAAAGAGTTTGAAGAACTAAAGTTGATTTACCACTTCCTGATACCCCTGTAACACAAGTAAAACTACCTAATGGAATTTTAAGATTAACATTATTTAAGTTATTACCACTTGCACCATTGATTTCTAAAAATCTTCCATTTTTTGCAAGTCTTCTATTTTTTGGAATTGGTATAAAGCTTTTATTTGATAAATATCTTCCAGTAATACTATCGTTATTTTTTAAAATTTCTTCATAACAACCTTGTGCAACTACTTGACCACCTTTATTCCCAGCTTCTGGCCCAAGATCAATTATATGGTCTGCGTTTTCCATTGTTTCAGTATCGTGTTCAACAACAATTACAGTGTTACCAAGATCTCTTAATCTTTTTAAAGCATCAATTAATTTAACATTGTCTTTTTGGTGCAATCCAATTGATGGTTCATCTAAAACATATAAAACTCCTGTAAGTCCTGAACCAATTTGAGACGCTAGTCTAATTCTTTGAGCTTCACCGCCTGATAGAGTCCCAGACTCTCTTGAAAGTGTTAAATAATCTAGACCGACGTTTAATAAAAAATCTAACCTTTCATTTATTTCTTTTAATATGTGCTGTGCAATTTTTAATTGTCTTTTATCTAGATTGTTATTTAAAGATCTAAACCATTCTTTTGCATCGTAAATTGATTTTTCTGTTACTTCGCTAATGTTAAGTTCGTTAATTTTGACACATAAAGCCTCATCTTTTAACCTTTGACCGTTGCATCTTTCACATTTTGTATCAGATTGATATTGAGCTATTTCCTCTCTTTTCCAATCACTATCAGTCTCTAAATATCTTCTCTCTAAATTATTAACAACACCTTCAAAAGTTTTCTTGTGAGAATATTTTTCATAACCATCATCATAAGTAAATTTTATCTCCTCATCATCAGATCCAAAAAGGATTACATCCTTTATTTTTTTTGAAAGTTTTGACCATTTTTCATCAAGTGAAAATCCATAATGTTTTGCTAAAGATGCTAAAGTTTGCGCGTAATACATAGATGAAGATTTTGACCAAGGTTCAATTGCTCCATCTGCAATACTTTTTTTTTCATTAGGAACTACTAATTTTGGATCTACATTAAGTTTTACACCAATACCTTCACACTCTTCACAAGCACCGTAGGGACTATTAAATGAAAAAAGTCTAGGCTCAATTTCTTCAATGGTAAATCCACTTTCTGGACAAGCGAATTTTGTAGAAAAAATTAGTTTTTCTACTTTTCGGTATTTTTTTGGTAATGTTTCGTTTTCATATTCAACAAACAATAAACCATTTGCTAAATTAACTGCAGTTTCTACACTTTCAGCTAATCGATTTCCAAGTGATGAATTAATAACAATTCTATCTACTAGTATAGATATATCATGTTTAACTTTTTTATTTAATTCTGGTACATTATCAATTTCATAAAGCTGGTCGTCTATTTTAATTTTTCTAAAACCTCTTTTTTTATAATTTAAAATATCTTTTTTATACTCACCCTTACGACCTCTAACGACTGGAGCATATAAGAAGATTGTAGATTTTTTTGGCAGTTCTTTAATTTTATCAACAATTTGGCTTATAGTTTGAGATGTAATTGGTTTACCAGTAAATGGTGAATAGGGCACGCCAGCTCTTGCATAAAGTACTCTCATATAATCATAAATCTCAGTTACAGTTGCAACGGTTGATCGTGGATTTTTTGATGTATTTTTTTGTTCAATTGAAATTGCTGGACTTAATCCTTCTATCAAGTCGACATTTGGTTTTTTCATTTTATCTAAAAACTGTCTTGCATATGCAGATAAACTTTCTACATATCTTCTTTGCCCCTCAGCATATATGGTATCGAATGCTAGAGATGATTTTCCAGAACCAGACAGACCAGTAATAACAACAAATTTATCTTTTGGAATCTCTAGCGAGATGTTCTTTAAATTGTGCTCTTTTGCACCCTTAATAACTATCTTTTTAAGCATAATTTTTGTTGCTTTAGATTAATAAAATTAATATTCAACTTAATAAGTGATATAAATAAACATATCAGATATAAAATATTATGGCAGGTAGTTTAAATAAAGTACTTTTAATCGGTCGATTAGGCGCAGATCCAGAAGTGAAACAAATGGTAAATGGCAAAAGTGTTGCAAGATTAAGCATAGCTACTAGCCAATCCTGGAAAGACAAAAACACAGGAGAAAAAAAAGAGAAAACAGAATGGCATAGAGTGGTTGTATTTAACGAGGGACTAGTTAATGTCGTTCAGCAGTATCTTAAAAAAGGCGCACAAGTATACGTTGAAGGACAACTT
>LUMN01000188.1_pt1 | contig 16757 bp, 20 predicted proteins | sample 729991 | NCBI WGS metagenome assembly LUMN01 (sample SAMN03860262, study PRJNA289734) | marine metagenome | biome: seawater column; feature: ocean; material: water; isolation source: Red Sea water column Station 22 - depth 25m | place: Saudi Arabia: Red Sea | collected 2011-10-15 | depth 25 m
CTCAGCGATTTGGAATACCGATGGGGTATGGAGGTCCACATGCAGCATTTTTTGCAACTAAAGACGAGTATAAAAGATCGATGCCTGGTAGAATTGTTGGTGTGTCGGTTGATAGACATGGTAACAAGGCATATAGATTATCTTTACAGACTAGAGAGCAACACATCAGAAGAGATAAGGCGACAAGCAATATTTGTACTGCACAAGCTTTATTAGCAATTGTTTCAGCAGCATATGCTATTTATCATGGTCCAGATGGAATTAAAAATATTTCTGAAAGAGTTTCTCAATTAGCAAAAAGTTTTGCTGATAAAATAAAACAGTCAGGTTATGAAATTTATTCTGATTATTTTTTTGATACTGTTACAATTATTACCAAAGAAAAGACTGATCAAATTTATAAAAATGCTCTAAATCAGAAAGTTAATATACGAAAAGTAAATTCTGAAATGCTTGCTGTCTCTTTCGATGAAAGAAAAAACGTTTATAGAGTAAATCAATTATTAAAAATTTTTAATGCTGCAGAATCAATAAAAAAAGAGGATCCTTCAGTTAAATTACCTAATTTACCAAAAAATTTATTAAGAACTTCAAAATATTTAGAGCATCCAATTTTTAACTTATATCATTCAGAAACTGAAATGCTTAGATATCTTAAAAAGCTAGAGGATAAGGATATAGCATTGAATAGAACTATGATAGCACTTGGTTCGTGCACAATGAAGTTAAATGCTGCTGCTGAAATGATCCCGATTTCTTGGAAAGAATTTGCAGAACCTCATCCTTTTGTTCCAGTTGAACAAATGGAAGGTTTTAGAGATTTGTTTACTGATTTAAAAAATTGGTTGAGATCTATAACAGGTTTTTCCGGTGTTTCTCTACAACCTAATGCAGGCGCTCAAGGAGAATATGCAGGTCTAATGGTTATAAGAAAGTACCACTTAGATAGAGATGATGCTCATCGTAATATATGTTTAATCCCAAGTTCGGCACATGGTACAAATCCAGCAAGCGCACAAATGGTTGGAATGAAAGTCGTTGTTGTTAATTGTGATAAAGAGGGAAATGTAGATTTCGATGATTTAAAGAAAAAAGTAGAGCAACATTCAGAAAATCTTGCAGCTTTAATGGTAACTTACCCATCTACCCATGGAGTATTTGAGGAAAAAATAACTGATATTTGTGAGTTAGTTCATAAACATGGTGGACAGGTCTATATGGATGGAGCAAATTTAAATGCCCTTGTTGGAGTTGCAAAGCCTGGAAATTTTGGTCCAGATGTTTGTCATATTAATCTGCATAAAACATTTTGTATTCCTCACGGTGGTGGTGGACCTGGAATGGGACCTATAGCTTGTAAAAAACATTTACAAGTTTATCTGCCTAATCATCCAGTAATAAAAGATTGCGGACCAACAAGTGGAATTGGAGCAGTATCAGCAGCTCCTTGGGGTAGTTCAAGTATTCTATCAATCTCTTGGATGTATATTAAAATGATGGGATCAGAAGGATTAAAGCTTGCTACTCAAGTTGCAATTTTAAACGCAAATTATATTGCTCACAGACTAAAAGATCACTTTCCGATTTTGTACAAAGGTGCAAATGGCAATGTTGCACATGAGTGCATAATTGATATTAGAAATATTAAATCTGAAACAGGGGTAACAGAAGAAGATATTGCTAAAAGAATGATAGATTTTGGATTTCACGCACCAACTATGTCATGGCCTGTAGCTGGCACTATGATGATAGAGCCAACTGAAAGCGAAGGTTTATCAGAAATAGACAGATTTTGTGACACTTTAATTAAGATTAAACAAGAAATTGAAAAAATTAAATCAGGTGAATTTGATAAAATTGATAATCCAATTAAAAACGCTCCTCACACTGATACTGAATTATCATCAGATGTATGGGAACATAAATATTCAAGACAAGAAGCAGCATATCCTGCAAGTTTTTTAAAACAAAACAAATTTTGGCCTCCAGTTGCTCGGGTAGACAATGTTTATGGAGATAAAAATATATTCTGCACATGTCCAAGTATGGATGAGTTTAAAGAAGACGCAGCATAGCCTTAATGCGAATTGCAGTAATCGGATCAGGAATCTCTGGTTTATCAGCAGCACAAAAGCTTTCCAAAAAACATCATGTTGATTTATTCGAAAGCGAAGATCATTTTGGTGGTCATTCATATACTTTAGATACTTTAATTAATGGTAAAAAAGTTCCTGTAGATATTGGCTTTATTGTTTTTAATCATGAAACTTATCCAAATCTCATAAATTTTTTTAACGAATTAAAAATTGAAATTGAAAAAAGCGATATGTCATTTTCTGTTTCTGTAAAAGATACAAATTATGAATATTGTGGCAGAGGTTTAAACGGAATTTTTGCAAACAAAGCTAATCTTTTTAATTTAAAATTTTTAAAAATGTTTTTTGATATTATAAATTTCTACAAAAAGTGTGATCAAATTAAAAGTTTAAATGAAGAGATTACTCTTGGTGAATTTCTTGAAAAAAATAAATGGTCAAAAAATTTTATTAATTTTCATCTAATCCCAATGGTTTCTGCTATCTGGTCTATGCCCCCAGTAGAAGCAAATCAAATGCCAATTAAATTTTTTTTAAAATTTTTTCAAAATCATGGACTTTTTAAATTAAAAAATAGACCACAATGGTACACAGTCACCAACAGAAGTAGAACTTATGTAGAGAAAGTATTAACTCAAATAAGTGGAGAATATTTTAAAAATTATAAGATTAGTTCGATAAAAAGAAATAAAATTGGTGTTCAAGTATATTACGGTGCTAGTAACGAATTTTTTGACTATGATAAAGTTGTCATCGCTACTCATGCAGACGATGCATTGAAAATTTTGAGTGAGCCGACTGAGGATGAAAAAAAAATACTTTCAAATTTTAAATATAAATCCAATCTAGCAGTAATACATACTGACGATGTATGTATGCCAAACAATAAAAAAGTTTGGTCTTCATGGAATTCCTCAGTTGATAAATCAGATATTAGTAAGACATCATTAACTTATTGGTTGAACTTATTACAAAATCTGAAGACAGAAAAAAATATTTTCTTAACCTTAAATCCTTTTTTTGAAATAGATCAAAAAAAAATCCTACAAAAAGTTACTTTTACCCACCCTTATTTTGATCAAGATGCTTTGAATAATCAAAAATTATTAAAAGAAATACAAAATAAAAGAAATGTATTGTTTTGTGGAAGTTATTTTGGTTACGGTTTTCATGAAGATGGAATAAAATCATCCATTAATATGATTGAAAACCTAAATGATTAAAAATTCCAATATTTACGAAGGTAAAGTAATTCATAAAAGATTTAAGCCAAAATATCACTTTTTTAAATACAACGTTTTCTCACTCTTTTTAGATCTTGATGAAATTAATTTGATACAAAAAAAAATTAAAATTTTTTCTAACAATAGTTTTAATATTTTAAGTTTTTATGACAAAGATCACGGACCTAGAGATGGTAGTGATTTAAAAGCCTGGGTAATAGAAAATTTAAAATCAAACAACATTCAATTTGAAAACATAAAGGTAAAATTGCTTTGTTATCCTAGAATATTTGGTTACGTATTTAATCCATTAAGTATTTTTTTCGTTTATGATAATCATTCAAAAATTATAGCTATATTGTATGAAGTTAAAAATACATTTGGTGAGCAACATACTTATATATTTAAAGTCAACGACGAAAAAATAATTACAAATAGCTGTGAGAAGAAGTTTTTCGTTTCACCATTTATTGAAATGAAAAGTAAATACAATTTTAGAATCCTCAAACCTGAAAAAATGTTATCCGTAATAATTGATCAAAGTGATAAGGAGGGAAAATTGTTATATGCTTCACAAGATGGGGTTGCAAAAGAAATTAACAATAAAAATATGCTTATATCTTATATTTCTCACCCTTTAATGACCTTTAAAGTTATTGCCGCAATTCATTTTGAAGCATTAAAATTATGGTTAAAGGGAGTTAAGTTAGTTAAAAAAAACATAAAAATAAAAAATAATATTACGTTTGAAAAAAAATGAATTTTAATCTTTTGTCAGATAAAATCGTATTTAATTCTCTAAAACTAATAAAGCATGGATTTCTTGAAATTCAAAATCATGACAGCAAAATATATAAGTTTGGTAATGAGAGTGAACAATTAAGAGCAAAGATTAAAATTAACAAACCTGGTTTAACACTTCAAATAATAAAATCGGGAAGTGTAGGACTTGCAGAAGCATACATGCGAAATGAATTTGAAACAGATAATCTAACTAATCTAATAGAAATAACAGCTAAAAATATAAAAATTGTCTATAAATTTTCAGGTATTTTTGATTTATCAATGATTAATAAATTAAAGAGTATTTTCATAAAAAATAATAAGAGTAGAAGTAAGAAAAATATTTCAAAACATTATGATTTAGGAAATGATTTCTTTTCATTATGGTTGGATCCTTCACTTACTTATTCAAGTGCAATTTTTGAAAAACAAAAAGACGATTTATTTTCTGCTCAACTAAATAAATATAAAAAGCTTACAGAATTAATAAAGCCAAACGTAGGAAATAAAATTTTAGAAATTGGCTGTGGCTGGGGTGGCTTTGCTGAATATGTGGGTAAAAATTATGATGTAAAATTAGATTGTATAACAATTTCTAAAGAGCAATTTGAATTTTCAAAAAAAAGAATATTTGAAAATGGATTGAATGAAAAAGTGAATATATTTTTGAAAGATTATAGAGATGTAAAAGACAAATATGACTCTATCGCATCTATAGAAATGATAGAAGCGGTTGGGCAAAATTATTTAGTCAATTATTTTAAAAGTATTAAAAAAAATCTATCTGAGAATGGAAGGGCCGCGATACAAGCGATAACAATCGATGATAGTTTATTTGACAGATATAAAACCAAAGAAGACTTTATACAAAAATACATATTTCCTGGAGGTTTTTTGCCATCAAAAAGAAAATTATATGATTTATCTAGTAGCAACGGTTTAGAAATTAAAAAATATGAGTCATATGGCTCTCACTATTCCAATACTTTAAAAATATGGAGAGATGAATTCCTAAAAAAATGGGAAGAGATTTCAAAACATGGATTTGATAATAAATTTAAACGTATGTGGCATTTTTATTTGTCATATTGTGAAGCTGGGTTTAAATCAAAGAATATAGATTTAATTCAATTTTCCATGCAAAATAAAATTTAATATGATTAACAAAAAATTTTTTAAAGTATTTTTATTGATAATTTTCACAGGATTAATTACAAGCTGTATAAATAATCAATCTATGAAACCAGAAGATTTTAAAGATCAAAAACCAAGACTAATAATTGAAGAATATTTAAGTGGAAACGTCAAAGCTTGGGGTATACTACAAAACAGATCAGGTAAAGTTACAAGACAATTTTCAGCAGACCTAGACGGTAAGTGGGATGGCAAACAACTTATATTAGACGAAAAATTTATTTGGAATGATGGTGAAATACAAAATAGGCAATGGGTAATAGATAAAATTGATGAACATAATTACGAGGGAACTGCAGGCGATGTAGTTGGTAAGGCTAGGGGGTATTCATATGGCCCAGCATTTAAATTTGAGTATGTTTTGTTAGTTCCTGTGAAAGGAAAAAATATCAAAATTACTTTTGATGATTGGATATTTATGCAAGACGAAAGAGTAGCTATCAACAGAGCTAAGATGACAAAATTTGGAATTAAAGTTGCAGAGTTGACTGTGATGTTTGTTAAAGATTAATTTTATTTTTTTTGTAATTTAGTTAATTTCCGTATTAAATAAAAATATAATCGATCAGGTATTATTTTTAAAAATTTAAGGATCAAAGTTAATTCTTTTGGGTAGTGTATTTCAAAATTAGAACCATTAATAAGCCCATCATAAATTTTGTCTGCCGAGAATTCTGGAGTTTTTAGAAAAGGCATCTTAAAATCATTCTTATCAGTCATTGGTGTTTTGATAAAACCTGGAGAAACTAAACAAACCCTCACGCCATATCTTCCAAAATCAAAATGTAAACTTTCAGCAAGATTACTTAAAGCAGCTTTGGATGGTCCATAGCCACTTGAGTTAGGTAAGCCTTTGTATCCTGCAATCGAAGATACAATGGTAATAATACCTTTTCCTCTTTCTCGAAAATGAGTTTCAACTGCTTTTATACAATTTAATGTTCCAAAAAAATTTACTTTAAATACATTTTCAATTTGCTCTACATCAATTTCTTTTTCTTTTTTTGGATCCCAAGTTCCCGTAGAAAAAAAACAAATTTCGATGTCACCAAGTTCCTTTTTTATATTTTCAAAAACAGACTTACACTTTTCCTTATCATTTACATCAAGTGGAAAAGATTTAATATTTTGATGCTTATCTTCGATTTCTTTTAATAAATTTTCTCTTCTTGCAGAAATAGCAACTGTCCATCCATTATTAGCAAATTTTAACGCAAGTGCTTTGCCAATTCCTGTACTTCCGCCGGTGATCCAAATTACTTTTTTATTCATATTTAACTGCTGTATAGTACTTAAATGCTAAAAAATAAAATTTTATCTTTTATTCTCTTTGCAATTACTACGTTTTCAGCTTCATTTATTGGAGGTTTGGTTACTATAAATTTTAAAGAACCTTGGTATTCAAATTTATCTAAACCTCAATACAATCCACCAGATTGGATATTTGGGCCAGTATGGACATTACTTTATTTATTTATGACAATAGCCATATGGAATGCGTGGCATAAAAACACAAAAAATTTAAATATTGTATTTTTATATTTCATTCATCTTTTTTTTAATACAACTTGGAGTGTTGTTTTCTTTGGTTTCCATAATATTTCTTTAGCAATTTTAAATCTTGTTGTGTTAATTATATTTATTGTTTTATTGGTATTTAAATATAAGAATATAAGTCAATTAAGCATGTTCTTAATGATTCCATATTTGTTATGGTGTTGTTTTGCATTGCTTTTAAATATAAACATTTTTTTGATAAACTAATATGGATGATGTTGTAATAGTAGGTGGTGGTATAATTGGAGCTGCAACTGCATACTTTATGTCCAAAGAAGGCAGAAAAGTAAAAGTCATTGAAAGGGATCCAACTTATAAAACTGCATCATTCCCATTATCACTTGGTGGATTTAGACGACAGTTTTTTCAAAAAGAAAATATTCTTTTAGGAAAATTTGCAAGGGAATTTATATTTCAAATACCAGAATTATTGAAAACTGAAAAAAATCCAAATCCAACAGCTAGCATGGTGCCCAATGGATATCTTCTAATGTTTGGACCAGATCATGCAGAAGAGCAATACAGAGCTTTAGAAAATCATAAAGAATGTGAAGCGGGTACAAAAAATATTAAAGGTTCTGAATTGAAAAACTATTTTCCTTACATTAATGAGGAAGGAATTGAAACTGCAACATTTACTGATAACAAGAGCGAGGGATGGATTGATCCATTTTTATTTCATAGCGCTTTAAAGCATAAAGCAATTGATCTTGGGGCAGAATTTATTAAGGGAGAGGTTAAGAGCCTATCTGAAATTAATGCAAAGACAATTATTTCCGCAGCTGGGTGCTGGACTAAGGAACTACTTGAAGATATTCCTGTAGTACCTCAAAAACATACAGTCTTTAGAGTTAAATGTCCTAAACATATTCCAGAGATGCCATTATCCGGAGATCTAACAACAGGAGTATATTGGCGACCAGAAGGAAAAGAATATTTAGCAGGTTCTCCAATTTCAGTTTTTGATGCAGAAGATCTCGAACCTGCATGGAATGATTTTGAAGAATTAGTTTGGCCTGCTCTTGCAAAAAGAATACCAGCATTTGAAGAACTAAAGTTAACAGGTGGATGGGCTGGATATTATGATTGTAACAAATTAGATAATAATGCTGTAGTTGGAAAACATCCAAAATATGAAAATGTTTACATGGCCTCAGGATTTACTGGCAGAGGTTTAATGCAAGCACCAGGAATTGGTAGAGCTCTAACTGAATTAATAACTACAGGCAGTTATCAAACTATAGATATTAGTGTTTTCGCAGTCGAAAGAGTATTAAATAGTTCTGCAAGACCTGAGCCCTACGTCTTATAATTTTTTTACGTAAACTCCCATCATCCCATTAAAAAAAGATACAGCAATTATAAGAATTTGACCTTTTAGTGAGTAAAAATCAAATGATGGATAAAAACTGATAGCTATACTCAAAAAAATATAGGTTAATAAAAAGGGTCTATAAAATTTCTTTAAAAATTTCATAAAAATTCTAATTAAATTTTTACAAGCATTTTTCCTATGTTTTTACCTTCTAATAAATCAATGAATGATTTTGGCGTATTTTCTATACCTTCGTAAACAGTTTCTTTAAATTTAATTTTATCTTCTAATAACCATTTAGTCATATCGGTTTCAAACTGTTCTCGATCATCTTCATGATCAAAAATTATAAAACCTTTAATAGTTAGTCTTTTTACAAGAACATGAGCCATATTTTTTAAACCAGAGCCAGGATTAGTTGCATTCATTTGGGATATCCTTCCACAAATTACAATTCTTCCAAAGTTCTTCATTTGAAAAATAGCTGACTCTAAGAAATCGCCACCCACATTATCAAAATATAAATCAAATCCTTCAGGACAAACTTCTTTAAGATGCAAAACAAGATTTTCAATTTTTTTATAGTTAAACGCATGATCAATTTTTAAATCATTTTTTAACCATTTAACTTTTTCATCTGATCCTGTACTTGCAATTACTTTACAACCCATATTTTTTGCAATTTGACAAACAGTAGATCCAACACTACCTCCAGCTGAAGAAACAAGGATTGTTTGACCTGGTTTTAATTCACCATGTTTAAAAAGTCCTATATAAGCTGTATGACCTGTCATTCCAAGTGGACCCAGATATGTTTGTATAGGAATATTCATTGGCTCAATTTTTTTTAGATCATTGGAATTACAAACAAAGTAATCTCTCATTCCGAAATTACTAAAAACAATATCTCCTTCTTTAAAATTTTTGTCTTTAGACTCTTTAACTATACCTAAAGCATAACCTTCCATCTCTTCACCAATATTAAAAGGCGGTTTATAGTTTTTTCTTTCAGTCATCCTTGCCCTCATATAAGGATCAACTGAAATCCATAAATTTAAAACCAATATATTGTTCTTGGCATCTAAAGATATCTCTTTTGTTTTTATTTCAAAGTCAGTTTCTTTTGGCAAACCTGTAGGGATATAGTTTTTTAAAGCTACGAATTTGCTTGTTACAGGCATTAATTATGATCCCCAAATAATATCAAGTATTCTCTCTCTTTTGCATGCTTTCTTATATTTTAAATAATTTTCTAAATATACTTGATAGTAATCTTGATGTTTATCCTCTGCTTTGTAAAAAATCTCAAATTCTTTAACATATGTGACTACCTTCTTTTTAAATTTCTTTTCTAATCTTTTTATATCTTTATCAATTAAATCTTTCTGATAATCGTTTTCATAAAATGCTACAGATCTGTAGCTGTATCCTTTATCGCAAAACTGGCCATAAGCATCAAATGGATCAATATTAAGCCAGAAGTTTTTTAAGAGTTCTTTATAGGATATTTTCTCTTTGTCATAAATTATTTCAACAACCTCAAAATGACCAGTATCTCCATAAGTGACTTCCCTATATGTTGGATTTGCAGTGATCCCTCCTGAGTAACCAGATATAACTTCTTCTACACCTTCCAACATTTCAAAAGACTCTTCCATGCACCAGAAGCAACCTCCTGCAAAATACGCTTTATCTTTTGAATGAGAGAATGATGTCGAGATAAGAAATAATAAAAAAAAGTAATAAAATAACCTCATATACAAAATATATAATAATGAGGGTTTAAATCTATGGTATTAAAGGTAGCTACTTATTTAAGTAGCATACCTTTAATAAATCTATTTTATTTTTTTTGATATTTAGCAGCCTCTTCTGATCCACTAGTTGCAGACCCTTTACTGTAAGAGTGCGCACCCATTCCTGCTAATTGGCCATCTTTTACGATCAAATATTGATTTCTAATTTCATTTCCTTCAAAGAAACATTCTAATATTTCTCTAACACCATCTGCATATCTTGCTTGAGCAGATAAAGATGTACCAGAAGTGTGTGGTGTCATTCCATGATTTGGCATTGTTCTCCATACATGATCATTTGGAGCGGGCTGAGGAAACCATACATCACCTGCGTAACCACTTAGTTGTCCGCTTTTTAGTGCTTTTGCTATTGCGTCTCGATTACAAATTTTACCTCTTGCAGTGTTAACTATGTATGCTCCTTTTTTCATTTTGCTTATCATTTCATCATCAAACAAATTTTCAGTTTCAGGATGAAGTGGGCAATTAATTGTAACAACATCGCAAACTTTTACCATAGACTCTACTGATTCATGAAAAGTTAAGTTTAGTTCTTTTTCAACACTGTCAGGTAATTTATGTCTGTCAAAATAGTGCAAATGAACATCAAATGGTTTCATTTTTCTAAGTATTGAAACAATCATCATGACTATGTGTTCAGCAACTGATCTAGAATTACAGAAAGTTACTTCAACAACATCAATTTTATTATCCATTGCTGCTTGTAAATCAACGTGATCAGAACCTATTCCTGCTGTAATTGCCATCTTAAGGTTTTTAGCTTTAGCGATTCTTTCTTTAGTTAAATAATAAGGGAAAAATGGTTGAGAGATAACAATGTCAGCATCAACAATATGTTTATCCGCTTCACATCCATCTCCATCTTTACTGTTAGTAACAACCAACTCGTGTCCATTACTCTCTAAAAACTTTCTCAAACCAAGTTCACCTGAAACACAACCAAGTAATTGGCCTGGTGTAAAATCTCTTCCTTTAGGTGATGGCAATGTCATTCCATCTGGATATTTCTCTAATTTTGGTAAATCCGACAGAGGATAAGATTTAGGCATTCCTCCTTTTGGATCATCATACAATACACAAAGTACTTTCATTTTTACTCCTATTACTAGCTTCTTAAAGCTGAATTATTAATTATTATTTGAAAAGACTAGCACAAGTTAAATAGGACTAGCAAACAAATTGTGTTTATTTTGGGTAATTCCTTTTAGCAATAAATTTGTTCAAGATTATGCCAAAAACTATCACAATAATTGATCCGCTTATAACTGGGGAAATTAAATATTCAAATGAAACTGACCCCATGATCACAATTATAGGATTTCCTCCTGCAGGAGGGTGGGTTACATTAAGAATGATCATTAATCCGACACCTATTCCAACAGCGACAGGTATAATAATAAATATCGGGAGTGGAACGAAATTCACGAATATCACACCAACAAGCGAGGTTAAAAAATGACCAAAAAATATATTTTTAGGTTTTGCAAAAGGACTTTCTGGATAACCATAAAGTAAAACCATTGTAGAACCAAAGGAAGCAATCAAAAATAATCCATAAGGTGTTTTATAAGTAAGCAATGACAAAACTCCGATTGTCAAAGTAGAAAATATTGCTGCGATAAGAGGTTTTTTAATATCCAAATTATTCATCAATGTTGAGTTTCTTAAGTGCAATTAATGGCATTAATACACAGTTTTTTCTAGATATATTTTTTTTATTAAACAATTTATTAAATTTATTTAGATTTTTTGGCAAAGGTTTAATTTCATTTTCAAAATAATCGATAAGATTTTTTAATAAGTAATTCACTTTATTTTTACTTTTTTTGATAAGTTTATGAGATATTAAGCTTGCAGAAGCTTGACAGTAAACACAGGACTTTGTCTGATACCCAATATCTTGTATTATGTTTTTCTTAATATTAACTCTCATTTCAATTATATCACCACAAGTTTTATTTTTATATTTCGATCTATGAGTGTAATCTTTCAATATTTTATTATTAGTCGTGTCGGATGCAATTTTTATTATATCTAAATCCATATTTATTTAATAATATCACTAAAAATTTATAAAAAATAAATTAATTTATGCCTGATTTAAAAAATCCTAAAGTAGCTATTCCAATTGTTTTATTTGCAGGCATACTTTGGTCATTTGGACCATATGTTGTAAGACATATAGATCAACCCGAAACTGTCCCTTGGCAATACTTGTTTGCAAGAGGCATTGTTATATTTTTATTGCTCAATGTTTACTTATTCTTGGAAGAAGGAATTTCATTTTATAAAAATTATTTAAAAATTGGGATATCTGGAATTATAGGTGGTATTGGTTTAGGAACAGCAATGATAACTTTTATTTGGTCAATTACTAACACGACAGCAGCAGTAACTCTATTATGTTTAGCTGCAATGCCTTTTATAACTGCACTACTTGGTTTCCTTTTCTTGAAAGAAAAAATATCAATCACAGTTTGGATATCAATTTTAGTTGCTGCATTTGGTATAATAGTAATGGCCTACGGTAATACTGAAGAAAATTCTTTAATGGGTCTAATATTTGGATTAGTATCTGCACTAGGTTTTTCAATTTTTTCAGTAAGTCTGAGATGGAGAAAACAAACTCCCAAGTTTACAACTGTTGCTATAGCTGGATTATTTTGTTTTTTATTTTCAACAGTTATGCTTTTAAATAACGATGCAAATTTCTTATCTTCAAATAAAAATGAAGCATTATTTGCCACTCATGGAACACTTGTGTGCATGGGCTTAATTCTTTATTCAATTGGATCTAAACATATTCCTGCAGCTGATTTGACTCTATTGTCTTTGACTGAAGTAATAGGAGGAATATTTTGGGTTTGGCTTCCATGGCTTGGAATAAATGAAATTCCTTCAACCAACACAATTATTGGTGGCTTCTTTATTTTTTTAGCTATATTTTATTATAGTATGATAATGCAATCTAATAGAAGATTTATTGGATTAAATTAATTTTACATGGTTCAAAATAATAAGATTGTTAATAGTTGGAATGAATGGGATCCATTAAAACATGTAATTGTTGGAAGAGCAGATGGTACTTGTATTCCAGCACCTGAACCTGCTTTAGATGCTAAAGTTCCAGAAGACTCTGATATGCGAGGAACTTATGGTCCAAGAACTAAGGACACTGTCGATAAAGCTAATGAACTATTAGATAACTTTTCAAATTTGCTTGAAAAAAGGGGAATAAAAGTTGATAGACCAACACCTTTAGATTTTAATCAACCAACATCAACTCCTGACTGGAAAGCCGAAACTATGTTTGGATGTATGCCACCTCGAGATGTTTTGTTAACTGTGGGAAATGAAATATTAGAAGCTACAATGAGCTACAGGTGCAGATGGTTTGAGTACCTATGTTACAGACCATTATTAAAAGACTATTATAATAAAGATCCAAATATGAGACATGAGTCAGCACCAAAGCCTAGATTAACAGATGCAGACTATAGAAAAGACTATTTATCAGATAAAATTGGTGTAACTAAAAGACTTGAATGGACAGAAAATAAATACTTTGTCACAACCGAGGAAGAGCCATTATTTGATGCCGCAGATATTTTAAGATTTGGAAAGGATTTGGTTGTACAACACGGATTTACAACTAACTTAAAAGGAATTGATTGGATAAAAAGACATTTTAAGGATCATAGAGTTCATGCTGTAAATTTCCCAGGCGATCCTTATCCAATTCATATTGATGCAACCTTTACCCCAATTAAAGAAGGGTTAATTATTAATAATCCACAACGAAGACTTCCAAAAGAACAAAGAAAATTATTTGAAGATAATGGATGGGAAATTATTGATGCTGCACAACCTGCTCATAATACCCCACCACCACTTTGTTACTCTTCAGTATGGCTATCAATGAATGTTTTAGTTCTTGACCCTAAAACTGTATGCGTTGAAAAAAGTGAAAAATATCAAGCTGAACAGTTAGATAAATTAGGTATGGAAGTTATCCCTGTAGAGTTGAGAGATGCATATGCTTTTGGTGGAGGCCTTCATTGTTGTACAGCCGATGTTTATAGAGAAGGTACTTTAAAAGATTATTTTCCAAAACAATAAAATGAACGCAAAAATTAATACAAAACGTATTGGAGGGTTTGGAATTGTGCATCATACTCAACCATCTATTGTTAGCATAACTCAAGCAACAGAAACTGGTGAAGTTTATACTTTAGATCAAATTAGAAATATCTCTGAAATTGCACATAAAAAAAAATTAAAAGTACATATGGATGGTGCTAGGTTCGCTAATGCGCTTGTTTCACTAGATGTTACTCCCGCAGAAATGACATGGAAATCAGGAATTGACATATTATCTTTTGGAGCAACGAAGAACGGATGTATAGCAGCTGAAGCAATTATTATATTTAATAAGGAATTAGTTGGCAATTTACCTTTTTTGTTAAAAAGATCCGGTCATCTATTGTCTAAAATGCGTTTTGTTTCTGCACAATTAGATGGATATATCTCGAATGATGTTTGGTTAAAAAACGCAAGACACGCAAATCTAATGGCAAAAAAATTAAGCGATGGTTTAGTTTCTAGTAATCAAGTTAAACTTGAATATCCAACTGAGGCAAATGAAGTTTTTGTTAAACTGCCAAAAAAGATGGTTGAGCATTTAAATACAGAAGAATATATGATGAGCAATGAGGAATTAGGCGGCAAGACAGTTAGACTTGTTACAGCCTGGAATACTAAAAGTAGTGAAGTAGACGAGTTTCTAAAAACTATATCTAATTAACTAGGATTTTCTTTTAAAAATTTAATATAGTTGATTACTTCATCAAATTTGTCATCAGGAATATCTTTATAAGTAGAATTAAATTTGTTTTTTACACATATTGCTACATGAGCATATGGATTTCTTCCTTTTGGATGATTTGGATGATCAGGAAGTTGACCATCCAAATAATCGCCAGCTTCCTGAATAATTTTCCAGAGTTTACTTGCGTTTTCTTTATTCAAACTAATTCAATCCTTGTTTTATCTCTTTTGTATGTAGTATCCTATAAATTGTAACCAGTATCAATAGAGATTTTTTAATTATTTAAATGTAGTCATCTTCAAATATTCTTCTAAGTTATTCTTAATCCATTTTAGGCGTTTATCTTTATTTGCCTGCAAATCAGAACGCCTCAATATTCCAACTAATCCATGAACAGATGCCCAAATATTGACTGCTTTTATCATAACATCTTTATCAGATGCATTGGGCATAAAATTTTTAACTCCTTGAATTACTCCATCAAAAGCTTCATCAAATAGAGCTTCTATATCGGGATAAAGAGATATATCTAAATCCGTATTCCCAAACATTAAATCGTAAATATATGGATACTTTAATCCAAATCTTATGTAATGAGCTCGCAGTATTTGAAACTCTAGCTTTCTTAGCAACTTCTCGCATATTAACTTTTTCCCAAGACTCAGCGACACAAATATTCCATGCAACCTCAACGAGTTTTTCTTTTAGATTTTTTTTGTGATAGCTCATATAAAATTAATGTTTACAAAGTAAACATTTTCCTATAGTAATCATGTTATCTTAGTAAACATAATAACAGGATTTTAAATATAATGAAAGAAGGTTGGATCATGAAGAAAAATTTGTATCTTAGCGCCGTTTGGTTGATCATAACACTTTTGGCAACTGGCTTAGTCCTGTATTTCTTGCGAAATTTCCTCCCCAACGATCTTGAATCTTTGTTCTCCTATAGTGGACTGATTGCTATGATTGGTTGGGTGATCTTGATTTTTGGACCACGACGTTGGCCGTTATTATCGATCTTGCCGGCGTATGTTTTCCCAGCAGTTCTATCGTTGGGTTACGTGATTTTGATACTGCGCCACTTCGGTCCCGCTGAAGGTGGTTACAATACACTAGCGGATGTAGCGAAATTATTATCCAACGATCATATTTTGCTAGCAGGTTGGGTGCACTATTTGGCGTTCGACCTTTTCATTGGTGCATGGATTTCACGGCAATCAGATGATGCTGGTATTTCACGAGTAGTTCAGGCTCCGATCCTAGCCTCAACTTTCATGTTTGGCCCACTTGGGTTGCTCCTGTTCCTGATGTTATGGAAGGCCCGTAAACTGATACTAGATATCCCTCAATCGATAACAAAAGGAGCTGGACAATGACGACACTGACACTATCACCAAAGGTTTCTGTGACTTCCCGTGTGGAGGATTTGCTCTGGCAGGGTGGTTTAATTATCATCGCGTTCTTGCCAGTCACGTTCCTGGTTTCACTTTATGATCCACGTCAGCTGAATGAAATAAATATTTGGTCGAAACCAATGAAGTTCTATGCGTCGGTTGGACTGCACATGATAACCATCGCCTTCATTGCACGTTTTATTGATTACGATGTTCGGAGAAAATTTTCGGTTTATGTCCTGGGCTGGGTCCTGACATTCACTGCGATTTTTGAGTTGGCCTACCTTACTATGCAGGCTGCACGCGGACGTCACTCGCATTGGAACTTCGAGACCACGTTCGAATCCTTGATGTACGCTGCAATGGGCATTGGAGCTGTCATATTGATTCTGATTCCTGTAGTAATCGGTCTGCTGGTTTACCGCTACCCTGTTCGTGAGATGCGTCAGGGTCTACGACTTGGTATTTTGTTAGGCATGATCCTCGGATTTTTCACAACTTTAATTGTCGCCGGTTATATGTCGCAAACATACGGCCACTGGGTCGG
>LUMN01000251.1_pt1 | contig 16753 bp, 16 predicted proteins | sample 729991 | NCBI WGS metagenome assembly LUMN01 (sample SAMN03860262, study PRJNA289734) | marine metagenome | biome: seawater column; feature: ocean; material: water; isolation source: Red Sea water column Station 22 - depth 25m | place: Saudi Arabia: Red Sea | collected 2011-10-15 | depth 25 m
GTAAAAAAGGGCGCTACTTTTCATTATGGACAATGCAATTGTCAGAAGATAAGCCAGCGGCATAATTGAAAGTGACTAAGCTAAGCATCAGTCCATCGAACATTATTTCACTTTTGTTAGCTTAAAAAACTCACTCAGCGGGACCAATCAAACCAGCTGGCTCATCTTTTTTAATTAATGGTGGATCTTCATAATCCCATATAATTTCAGCTGGTTTTGTTTTTTGGGCCATTCGATTCAATGCCCAGTCTTGCGCGACTTTCCCGCGCCTCGAGGCACCTATTCTCACAAGTAAGCGGGCAATCCATAAAATATATGTGACCACCCAAACTCTCGCTGCCAAGAGCGCCGGAGTAAAAACTAGCGTCAACATCGTCGCTGTTCCGAGCCCAAAAACAACCGCAGTAGCTAATTGTTTCCACCATAATGCGGTTGGGCTATCGACAGAATAGCCGCCATTTACAAAATCTAAGCTTAAACCAAACATCATCGGAGCCAAACCTGCCATTGTTGTAATGGTCGTTAAAAGTACAGGTCTAATTCTCTGCTCTGCTGTTCTAATGATCGCCTCTACTTTTGGAAGATATCTCGATAGCTCTTGGTAAGTATCTATAAGGACGATATTGTTGTTCACCACAATTCCTGCCAATGCAACGATGCCTGTTCCTGTCATAATTATTGAAAATGGTTGCTGCATCACCAACATACCTATCAATACACCCACAGTTGATAATACAACTGCAATGAGTACGACAAAAGAGTTATAAAAACTGTTAAATTGTGAAAGAAGAATGATAAACATCAAAACTAAAGCTGCTGCAAATGCTGAGCTTAAAAAAGCTTGGCTTTCTGCTTGATCTGCTTGATCCCCTGTCCATTCCCAAGAAATTCCTGGGGGTAGGGGATTTTCTTGAAGGTAGTTAGTTAAAAAGGCTATTCTTTCATTTGCATTAATAAAAACTTCACTTTCTATGCCGTCATCCGAAATCACAGTACGCTTCAGGTTTGGCTCGATACCAGCTTTGATATCAAAATACCTTTTCTGGTCTATGCGATTTATCTCAGCCAGCTTTGCTACCGGTTTGCGACTTATAAAATTTGATAAAGGAACTAGGCCGTCGGCAGTTCGGACTTTCAAATTGTCTAAAGTTGATAGAAATCTGTCTTCTTCTGGGAGTCTTACTCTAATTTCAATCTCTTCATCTGAGCTGTCGACACGCATCGTATCTAATAAAATACCTCGGGTTACCAGCTGTATCATTGCGCCCACTGTGGCAACATCAGCTCCGTATCGACCCGCTTTTTCGACATCAACATCGATTTGCCAATCTATTCCAGGAAGGGGCCTAGTATCTTCAACCTGAATTAAACCTTCCGTCTGATCGAAAATACTGCGCATTTGAGCAGTGGTGTTTAGCAAGTCATTCCAATTTTCCCCCTTAAGTCTAAGATGTACAGGCTTAGGGCTAGCTGGTCCTCTTTCCAATTCTAAAATTTCTATTTCAATACCCGGTAAAGCACTAAGTGCGTTGGATAGTTCAGCAATAATTTTATTTCCATCTAAGTCAGAATTTCCGCGCCTATTTTCCCAAGGGATTGTTTCTAATTGGATCTGTCCAATCGTATCTTTAGGTGCGCTTGCCCCGGCTGTATTTTGGTTTAACCCGCCGGCTCCTGCAAAAGAAAAGACGCTTTCAACGCCAGGGTGTGCATTAACAATTAATTCCGCTTGGCGGACGAGTATATCTTTTTCAGTTAAGGAAAGGTTTCCTCTGGCTTTAACATATACGATCGCCTGCTCAGGCTCTCCCTCAACAAAAAACTCCACCCCATAATTATTTTTCCCAAAAGTTGTGAAAATGAAGCTAGTAAAAGCAATGACGCCCGCTATTGCTATCAAAGGCATTACTGGGTTCCCGGCTATAAATTTTATAAAGTATCCAAAGAGTGTCCTTCTATATCCGGCCTGGACATTTTTTTGTCTTTTGCGAATTTCTACTGATCCCAATACTATCGAAGCCATAAATGCTGAAGCGATAAACATGGCAACACCAGGTAAACTTGCCATTGGCCCCAACTTATCGGGTTCGATGCTCAGAAGTAAGTTGGGGTTAACAACTTGTAAAATACTAAAGAAAAGTGAAAGCACTATGACGGGGACTAGCAAAAGACGAATAAACCAGGGTAAAACGTTGCGCAACCAATCAGAGCTGTTTTCAAAAAATCTACTTAATCTTCCGGACACCCCGCCCAAGATTGGTAAGTAAATCAACGCCACGATCAGAGAAGCTGATAAAACAAAAATTAGGGTTACTGGCAGCATTCCCATGAATTGACCGGGAACTCCAGGCCAAAACAACATTGGTAAGAAGGCGCATAGAGTTGTCGCCGTTGAGCTCACTACTGGCCAAAACATTCGTTTGGCAGCCTCTACGTAGGCTTTCATAGGGCCTGTGCCCTGTGAAATTCTTTTGTCGGCATATTCAACCACAACTATTGCGCCATCAACGAGCATTCCAACTGCCAAGATTAGTCCAAACATAACGATATTCGAAATTGTAACGCCCATTAGTCCCAACAAAACAAAACAAAGTAAAAACGATGTTGGTATTGAGAAGCCCACAAGAAGAGCGGCTCTAGTGCCAAGCGAAGTAAGTACAACAATCATAACTAATGCGATTGCTGTTAAAACTGATCCTTCCAGCTGCCTTACCATACTATCAACAACTCTGCTCTGGTCGTTCGATGTCCCAACATCCACTGCAGCTTTAAGATTGGTGGGCCAGTTTTGACTTTCCTTTTCTACCAAGCTTCGAACATCTTTTGCAGTGCCGATAAGATTAAATCCTTTTCGTTTAACTACTTGAAGAGCAACAGTATTTTCCCCATTGAAACGGGCAGTTCCGGCCCTATCCACGAAAGTTAACTTAATCTTCGCCAAATCCCCAAGGGTGACCACTCTGTCACCGTTCGTTTTTACGGGTAAATCATAAATATCTTGCGCTTCGTTGAAACTACTTGGTATTTTTACCGAAAATGTCCCTTGATTACTATCTACTTCTCCGGCCGCAATTAGCTGATTGTTGTTTTGGACAACATTGATAAGCTCACCGGCCGTAACATTGTAACTTTCCAATCGCAAGGGATCGATGGTAACTTCTACCATTTCATCCCGGTTTCCAGAAATAACGGCCTCAAGTACTGCATCCATAGCTTCAATTTCTTCTTGTAACTTGGTAGCAACGCGCGTCATTGTTCTTTCTGGAACATCGCCCGTAAGGTTTACTATAATTATGGGAAACTCAGAAAAATTTAGTTCATTGATGGAATATTTTTCAGCACCATTTGGAAACAAAGCTTCAGCTGAATTCATTGCTTCTCTGACATCTGCCATTGTTTTGGCTTTGTCCCATCCGAATTCAAACTCTAAAGCAAGCCCCGCATAATTTTCTGCCGCCGTTGCGGTCATCTTTTTTAGGCCATCAAGGTCGGCTAGCTCTGTTTCCATTGGGCGAACGAGCAAAGTCTCACTGTCAGCAGCTGAAATTCCAGGAAATACAACAGAAATAAAAAGCGCTGGGATTTCTATATCTGGCTCACCCTCTTTTGGCAGCCCTGTATATGAAAAAATGCCTGCAGCTAAAGAAGCAATGATCAATGCTAAAATCATTCTGGCACGTTGTGATGCCCAGTCAATGATACCCGTCAATTTTTGGCCTCCTGAAAGTTTTTCTGTACCTTCACTCCATCAGTTACATATTCTTGGCCTACGATAATCACATTAGCATTTTTTGGTAGTCCCTTGAGCCAAACGCCATTCATGGTATCCCTAATGATATCTGTTTCATAAAAGACAACTTTAGATTTATCATTTACGGTTCTGACTCCAAGCGCTCCATCATCGTTTAACGTAAGGGCCGACTGTGGTAATAAATGCGCCTGGGTTCCATCAGATGCTATCAATATTTCTGCTGTTTGACCTTTGCTAATTGATAAATCTTTGTTGTCAGCTTCTATTTCAACTCTGAAGGTTCGAGTCGTTTGATCTGCTGAGCGAGATATGAATGAAACTTCACCTGTAATTTCTTGGCCATTTATAAGGTTTGCCTTTGCAATAGAACCTTTATTAACTCTGTTGAGCTCAGTCTCTGGTACGAAACCGACGAGCTTAATTGGATCTAGTTGTATAATTTTGGCACAAAGGGCCCCAGGTTGTAGCAGGGTCCCCAATTCCGCAGTATCTGTTTCTAGAATACCTGAGAAAGGTGCTTTCAAGGAAGTCCTCTCAATTTCTTTTTTTGCGACCGCAACAGAAGCTTCGGCTGATTGAATTTTAGAACGCGTGGTATCAAAGCCGGCATTGGCTGACGCTATGCTAGCCTCTGCAGCTCGAACGGCTGCCTCGGCGCTTGCTACCCGAGTTTCACTGGCATAACCTCCTTCAGATAGTTTATTTGCGGCGTTAAAATTTATCTTAGCTTCACTTAAACGCGCTTTTGCCTCATCTAATCTGGCCTGAGTTTCTGGTACTCTTGCTTTGGCTTCTGCTAAACTTGCGACTGCATCGGCTAGCGTTGCTTCTCGAGTGCCTGGATCCAGTCTACATAAAATTTGACCCTCAACTACAGTTTCGCCCTTACGAAGAGGCTCATTTATGACTTGTCCTGATGTTTCAGACCGAACTTCAACTAGTCTCGCCGCTGCCGTTTCCCCGCGTAATGTCACGGCGCTGTCGATTATTTCTGCAGTGCTATCAACAACAATCACAGAAATTACTTTTTCGCCTTTTGCAACTTTAGAAGTAGTAAGTTCTGTACTATTATTAAGCTCAGGACCATCACTGAGATCATCTGCTAATTCTTCAATTTTTTTACCCTCGGAAAAGTCTTGAAGCACATCGCGCTCGAAAACTAAAACATACAAAATGGCAACAACCGCTATTGCTGTGATTAGCGATATAATTCGCATATACTAATTTTTTCAAATAATAAACTAAATTTTTGTCTTGGACATTTATTTGATATGAAGCTAAGACACATCTACTTGATGGTAGGAGAAAGAAGTGAGCGATACTGATAGTTTTTTACAGGAAGTTTCTGAAGAGCTTCGACGAGATAAGCTTTATAGAAATATGCGTAAATACGGTTGGATTGGTTTGCTTCTCGTGGTCATCATTGTTGGTGGAGCTGCCTATCGAGAATATCAAAAATCTCAAGCTGCTGAAAGAGCTCAGCTTTTTGGTACAAATATAATAAAAGCATTAAAAGAGAAAAAATCAGTAGATCGCATCTCAAAACTACAAGAAATCAAGGCCCCTAGCGATAATGCTAAGGCTGTCTTAGCAATGCTGGTGTCTGCTGAAGCCAATAACGAAGAAGCATCCATTCAAGAACTAAGTAAATTGGCCGATGTTGTGGATGATTTGGATGTAGAAGCACATTATCGTGATTTATTAAACTTCAAGATTTTACTTGGTTCGGCTGAAAAAATGGGGCTGGAGGAAAGAAAAAGTGCTTTCTTAAAATTGAGTGAACCAGGAAACCCCTTTCGGCTCCTAGCAGAGGAGCAGATAGTTCTTATTGAGCTCGAACAGGGAAATATAGATGGTGCGGTTGAAAAAATCTCACAAATATTATTAGACGCAGAACTTACAGTAGGACTTCGAAATAGAGCCACTCAAATGATGATTGCTCTGGGAAAAGACCCTGAGTTAATCAACAAATAATTACTGATTTAGATCTCTTGAATGGAGAAATTTGTTGCGATTAATTTTCCTCATTTTTTTAGTTGTAAATATTCTGTTCGCATGTAGTGAGCAGGATAGAATACTGCCAGGCAAGCGCGAAGATGCATCTACTGCTTTTGGTTTTTCTGACCAGGATAAAAAACAATTTACAAAATCAAATGCCATCAAGTTACCACCTATGAAGGCCAATGATCAGTGGCGATTAATTTCCTCTGCAGAGTCTAAAAATAATCCTAATTTAATGCTTGGTGAAAACCTTAGTGAGATTTGGTCAGTATCAATTGGTAAGGGGGATAGCAGGAAAAAAAGATTGGTTACGGATCCAGTTTTCTTTGAAAACAAGATATTCACCTTAGACGCTAACTCTATTGCATCTGCTTTTGATGCCAATGGGAAGCTACTGTGGAAAAAAGATTTAACGCCTCCTGGTGAGAAAAGGGGCGAAATTTTTGGTGGTGGTTTAACCTTAGGACAAGATCAGCTTTTTGTAACGTTAAGTTATGGATTTGTTCTTTCTCTTGATCCTCGCACTGGTGAAAAAAAATGGTCCCAAAGATTGAGTGGTGCGGGAAATACTGTTCCTGTTTTTGATGACGGTTTAGTGTACTTGGTCAGTGGGGACTCGAAAGCCTGGGCAATTTCAGCCAACAACGGTCGGATTAAATGGAAAATCGATGCTATTGGAAATGATACGAACTTAATCTCTAACAATGCGCCGGCTACAAGCAAAAAATATGCAGTTTTTGGTTTTGGTAATGGAGAAATATATACAACCTTTAAAAAAGGTGGGTATGTTTTGTGGAGCTCGTCATTGAGCGGACGAAACGATGGTCGTGTTATATCTGCAATCGATGATATAGTCGCTAGTCCAGTAATCGTTGGTCGAAATGTTTTTGTCGCTGATGGTTCAAGAAAAGTTGTTTCTCTCAAAGTTGAAAGTGGGGAACGAAATTGGACAGCTCCGTTTGGATCAAGTGGTAATCTGTGGGTTGCAGGTAAATCGTTATTTTTTATCTCCAATACAAATCATTTAGTGCGTTTGAAATTAAAAAATGGCGATGCTGTTTGGATGACGGAACTTCCATCTTTTTCCGAAAAAAGATTTGGAGGAAGTAAAAAAATTATTCGGCATTATGGGCCGATTATTGCTGGAAACCAAATTGTTTTAGCTTCGAGTGATGGATTTATTCGTTTTTATAATCCGGAAACTGGTGAGCAAATAACTGAACTAAAAATCAAAAACGGAGCCACAACAAACCCGATTGTAGTCGACAAAACACTATACCTGATTACTCAAGACGGTAATTTGCGGGCTTTCCGCTGATTTAAAATTATTACAACGGCGTTTTCTTCAAGTTTTGGGAGCCCAAAATGTCATTTACTTTAGCCATTGTCGGTCGCCCAAATGTAGGCAAGTCTACGCTTTTTAACCGTTTGGTTGGAAAAAAATTGGCCTTGGTCGATGATCAACCTATTCACAGTAATTGATACGGCAGGTTTGGAAGATGCAACAGACGAAAGCCTACAAGGTCGAATGCGAGCTCTTACAGAGCATGCTGTAGAGATTTCTGATATTTGTTTGTTTATGATTGATGCGCGCATAGGCGTGACATACATGGACCAAACGCTCGCTGCAATTTTAAGAAAAAATGCGAAAAACGTTTTATTAGTAGCAAATAAATCTGAAGGTTCAGCAGGTGATGCAGGTACTTTAGAGGCATGGGGGCTTGGACTGGGAGACCCAATACCAATTTCATCTGAGCACGGGGAGGGTATGGGTGAGCTTTTGAGCGCATTAATGCCTTTAGCGGATCGCTTAGGGTCTGAAATGGCTCGTATAATATGAATATTAAAGAACCATTGATCAATAAAATAATAGGTCAAGATCGCTTACTGACTGGTCCCGAGGCGGGCATAACAAGAGATGCAATTTCGTTAAACTTTGTTTGGAATGGCACTTCTGTTAAATTTTTCGATACGGCTGGAATGCGAAAAAAAGCTAAAGTGCAAAACAAGATAGAAAAGCTTTCAGTAAGTGATGGTTTGAGAGCTGTAAAATTTGCTGAAGTTGTTGTTATTTTACTTGATGCCGATATACCATTTGAGCAGCAGGATTTACGTATTGCTGATTTAGCCGAAAGAGAGGGAAGAGCAGTTGTTTTAGCGGTTAATAAGTGGGATTTAGAGAGAAATAAGCAGAAAAAGATAGAAAATTTACGTGAGGCTTTTGAAAGGCTCTTGCCTCAACTGAAGGGAGCGCCTTTGGTAACCATTTCAGCGAAAACAGGTAGAGGATTACCCCAACTTCGCAGCGCCATACTCAGTGCTTACAGAGTTTGGAATAGTAGAATTTCGACTGCTCAATTAAATCAGTGGTTATCCGCTATGCTTATCTCTCACCCGCCACCAGCTCCAAATGGGAAACGAATTAAAATGCGTTATATTACACAACCAAAGACCCGGCCTCCTGGATTTGTCATTATGTGCTCTAATCCTGACAAAGTGCCTCAAAGTTATTCACGGTATTTAGTTAACGGTCTCCGGGAAGATTTTAAAATGCCAGGAACTCCAATTCGAATGACTTTAAGATCTCAGGCTGAAAAAAATCCTTATAAAAACAAAAAGAAGTCGACCCAATCTAGGTTAAAAAAGCATCTTAAATAATTGAAAATAAATATTTTTATATTTTTGATTTGGGTTTTTTCAGCAAAGGTTACCCTTATTATCAATAACCGTCTTTCCGCCTAGGTAATTTTTTAAAATTTCTGGTAATTTGACTGAACCATCTTCCTGCTGCCCGTTTTCTAAAACCGCAATTAGGCACCTGCCAACAGCTAAACCAGAACCATTCAAAGTGTGAACAAATTCTGGTTTTCCACCACTGCTAGGTTTGTACCTGGCATTCATTCTTCTCGCTTGAAAATCACCACATACTGATACAGATGATATTTCTCTGTAAGTTTGTTGCCCTGGAAGCCAAACTTCCAAATCGTTAGTTTTTTGGGCGCCAAATCCAGTATCGCCAGAACACAGTAACATTACTCTGTAAGGTAAATCTAGTTTTTCCAAAATAGCTTTGGCGCAGTTGGTCATACGTTCATGCTCAGCCAAAGAGTCATTCGGATGTGTGATAGAAACCATTTCAACTTTTTCAAATTGATGCTGTCGAAGCATACCAGCCGTATCCTTACCAGCAGAACCAGCTTCTGACCTGAAGCACTGCGTATGTGCTGTCATTCTTATCGGTAAGCTGCTTTCTAAAGTGATGGCGTTAGCAGATGTGTTTGTCAAAGTAACTTCTGAAGTTGGTATTAACCACCATCCATTTGTTGTTTGATAACTATCATCAGAAAATTTTGGCAGTTGATTAGTTCCAAACATTGCTTCTTCTCTTACTAAAACGGGTGTCATAGTTTCCGTTAAGCCATGTTCATTAATGTGGGTGTCTAACATAAATTGTGCCAGAGCTCTATGGAGGCGAGCTACAGAGCCACGCAAAACGACAAAGCGGGAGCCAGAAAGTTTTGCTGCTGTCTCAAAGTCCATACCTGGTATCGCAGCAGGTATTTCATAGTGTTCCTTGGGATTTTTTATTGTTCTAGGTTCTCCCCAAGAAAAAATTTCTACGTTCTCATTTTCATCGTTACCATCGGGGACTTCTTGATTTAGAATATTAGGTAAAGACATTAAAGCTAAAGTGAGTTCTTCATCTAGAGATTTAGCTCTAGCATTCATGTCAGCCACTTCGTTTTTTTTCTCTGCAACGAGCTTGCGAAGTTTTTCGAACTCTTCTTCATTACCTGATGCTTTTGCCGCTCCGATTAATTTACTCGACTTATTTTGCTCCGCTTGAGCTGTTTCCGCTGCTAAAATCGCAGAGCGTCGATCTTCATCAATTTTCAAAATTTCTTTCGATGCAGCATTTATTCCACGCCGTCCAAGTGCTTTATCAAATTCTTTTGGATTTTCACGAATAAAGCGTATGTCATGCATAGGTTGCGTCCCCACAGATTTTTATAATTCGCCAAAGCGAATAACTCATATTGTATTTTAGTAACACCAAAAAATGTGTGAGGGTATTAAATTTATTTTACGATCGAAGTAAGCCGTTCTCATTAATTCTTCTTGCAATTCCTATAACGAAATTGCTTCAAAAAACTGGCATTATAAATCCCATAGGTACTTTTTAATCCAAAATTCACCAAAAGAGTATTTAACGACAGAAGCCCTTGCAAACTGGAGTTCTTGCGAATAGGTTGCGCGAGTGATTACAAGGGGTAAATCTAAATGGGTTTTCAAGACTTTATACCATTAATTTTGATCTTCGCGATCATGTATTTTTTACTAATTCGTCCTCAGCAAAAAAAGGTCAAAGAGCATCAAAACATGGTTGCGTCTCTCAGACGCGGTGATCAGGTAGTGACACAGGGTGGTCTTATTGGAAAAGTAACAAAAGTTAAAGAAGACAATGAAATTGAGGTTGAAGTGTCTGACGGCGTGAAGGTTCGCGTCGTTCAAAATACCATCGCTCAAGTTTTGTCAAAAACAGAGCCTGCTAAAGACAAGTAGCAAAAACTACGAGGTTAGATAAGATGCTTCAAATCGCTCTTTGGAAGCGTTTAGTAATATGGTTTCTTTGTATTGGCGGGCTGCTGTTAGCACTGCCCAATGCTTTCTACTCTAGGGTTGAAAGTTTTAACGACGCCAAGCTGACGAGCGAGACTGCCGAAGGTTGGCCTTCCTTTTTACCATCATCTCTTGTGAACCTGGGTTTGGATTTGAGGGGGGGCGCCCATCTTCTCGCCGAGGTTCAAGTAGCCGATGTATACGAGCAGAGAATGGCGGCTTTGTGGCCTGAAGTTCGAGATTTGCTTCGCAATGAACGAGCTAAAGTGGGAACTATACGATTACAAAAGGGAGAGCCAAATGAGCTCAAAATCAAACTGTCCAAACCTGAAGCGATTAATGACGCTGTAAAATTAGTAGAAACACTCGCTAAGCCTGTTTCGAGCATTGGCAGCGTCGGAAAATTGGATCTGGAAGTAATAGGAGAAAACAGTGACCTTATCGTAAGGTTAAGTGAAGCTGAGAGACGTGCGACTGATGATCGAACCATGCAGCAAGCCTTGGAAATTATTCGGCGTCGAATAGATGAGGTGGGAACTCGTGAGCCAACCATCCAAAGGCAAGGCACTGAAAGAATCCTAATCCAAGTTCCAGGAATTGGATCGGCATCTGAGCTAAAACAATTAATTGGCACCACTGCTCAATTAACGTTCCAACCCGTCATTGCAGCTCGCGTAAACTCAGACTCCATTGCAGGATCTGGCGAAGAGCTTCTCCCATCATTAGAAAATCCTTCAGAATTTTATCTTTTGGATGCTGGTGCTGTTGTCACAGGGGAAGAACTCGTAGACGCACAGCCAAGTTTTGATCAGAATGGGCGACCAGCGGTTAATTTTAGGTTTAACCCTTCTGGTGCTCGAAAATTTGGAGATTACACTGCTGAAAATATAGGTAACCCTTTTGCAATCGTTTTGGACAATGAGGTTATCAGTGCCCCGACTATTCAGAGCCATATACCCGGCGGATCTGGTATTATAACAGGTAGTTTTACGATAGAAGAAAGTACAGAACTAGCTGTCTTGTTGCGGGCAGGGGCCTTGCCGGCAGGTCTCTTATTTCTAGAAGAAAGAACAATTGGACCTGAATTAGGGGCGGATAGTATTAGAGCAGGAAAGATAGCCTGTGTTGTAGCTTTTGGGGCTGTTTTGATATTTATGGCAGCCAGCTATGGGCTCTTTGGTCTTTTTGCAAATGTTGCGCTTCTGCTAAACGTAGGTTTAATTTTTGGCTTGTTATCTGGAATAGGCGCAACATTAACATTGCCGGGCATAGCTGGGATTGTGTTGACCATTGGGATGGCCGTTGATGCTAATGTTTTAATCTTTGAAAGAATTCGTGAAGAGTTAGTCTCTGCTAAGGGGCCAGCCAGGGCAATAGAACTAGGCTATGAAAAAGCTATGTCTGCAATTTTAGATGCCAATATAACAACTTTTATTGCTGCTGTTATCTTGTTTGTTATGGGATCTGGTCCAGTCAGAGGTTTTTCAATTACTCTTGGTCTTGGAATTTTAACATCTGTTTTTACTGCAATATTTGTAACACGCCTATTGGTTGTTATGTGGTTTGAACGGCGAAGACCGAAAACGATAGAGGTTTAGTAATGCGTCTAAAGCTTGTACCGAAAAATACATCTTGGAACTTTTTTTCAAGGTCAAAATTATGGATAGGGATATCAATCGTTTTGGTTGTTCTATCCTTACTTTCATTTTTTATTCAAAGCCTAAATTTTGGGATAGATTTTCGGGGTGGTACAAGTATTAGAACCGAGAGTTCAGAACCTATCGATGTTGCAGATTACCGAAGCGCTTTGTCTAGTTTAGATCTAGGTGACATTACGATATCTGAAGTGTTTGATCCAAATTTTGCAGATGATCAAAATGTTGCGATGATCAGAATACAAGCACAACCCGGCCAGGAGGCAGCAACCTCTACATTAGTTGAAAATAGTTTGCAAAAGCTTCGGGAAGTTAGCGAAGATATAAAGTTTGTTTCCGTAGAAAGTGTTGGACCTAAAGTATCTGGTGAGCTGATCAAGACGGCTATAATAGCAGTAATTTTAGCTATTTCAGCAGTGTTGTTTTACATTTGGATCCGATTTGAGTGGCAGTTTGCCGTTGGTGCCATTTCAGCTTTGATCCATGATGTTATTTTGACAATAGGAATTTTTTCTGCACTCCAAATTAAATTTGATCTGGCAATCATCGCGGCAATTTTAACAATAGTTGGATATTCTTTGAACGATACGGTGGTTGTTTTTGACAGAGTGAGAGAAAACTTAAGAAAATTTAAAAAGCGATCTCTGGTAGAGGTAATGAACCTTTCGATAAATGAAACCATGAGCCGCACTGTAATGACATCTGTCACAACACTATTAGCATTGATTTCTTTATTTATACTTGGTGGTGATGTTATACGTGGCTTTGTTTTTGCTATGATTTGGGGCGTTGTTGTGGGGACTTACAGCTCCATTTTTATAGCCTCGGCAATCCTCCTTTGGACTGGTGTTAAAAGGGATTGGAGTAAACCAAATGCCGAAGCAGGTACGCAGGTGCCGCAATAATCACTGAAAATCTTATAACGAGTATGCTGTTGCAAGATGGCATGGTTTGGATTTTATTTGCTGCTTTGATTGCTGGTCTCGTTCGGGGTTTTTCAGGGTTTGGCACAGCAATGGTTTTTCTTCCAATCGCTAGTCAATATTTGACACCTTTTGAGGCAATTGCATCTCTTGCAATAATGGAGTTTCTTGGAACATTTGCTGTTATGAGAAATTCATGGAGTGATGCTGAAAAAAAAGATTTAGCAAGATTAGTTACTGGAATGTTTATCGTCACACCTTTTGCGCTTATACTATTGGCGCAAGCCAGTTCCGATGTTTACAGATACAGCGTATCAATATTGTCGCTATCTCTTTTGGTTTTAGTGGGTGCAGGTATTAGATATAAAGGCCGACTAAATCCATTGATTATCTTTTCTGTGGGTGGATTAGGTGGTCTAACTGGTGGATTAACAGGTATTCCTGGTCCTCCAGTTATTCTTTTGTACGTGGCCAGTTCACATCCAATTTCCGTAATAAGAGCAAATAATCTCCTTTTCTTATATTTTTTTGATGTTTGTGTGGTTTTATTTTTTCTTTTTACTGGTGTTCTTACCTTGAAATTGGTTTTACTTGGATCACTGTTAGCTGTTCCCAATTTCTTAGGTAATTTTCTTGGTGCTAAATTTTTTAATCCACAAAAAACAAATCAATATCGCCTTTTTGCTTATATAATCATTGCGACAGCAGCGATAAGTGGTCTTCCTGTTTGGGACTAGTCGGTTACAGTAAAGAGTTTGGAAATTTTTTATGCACGTTAATGAAGTTAAATATTTTGATGCAATCCCAATTGATAGCTATGGACCTGGGTTTTTTCGTATCGAAGGTAAAATTTTAAAAAGTGGTATAGTGTGTTCTCGGTCCGGCGTATATTCATGGAAAGGTTACAAAGATTTAAATATTTTAGAAGAATTGCAATATAAGATTGACGTTTTGTTCGTAGGTACTGGCAATGAAATTTGCCAGGTGCCGGAAAGTTTCCGTAAAAGGTTGCAAGAAATTGGTTTAGCTTTGGAAATTATGAGTACACCTTCTGCATGCCGAACTTACAACGTATTACTTTCTGAGGGGCGGCGAATTGCCATCGCTGCTCTGCCTGTTGATGAAAGGTAGAGAAATTGGCTATTTCCGCTAAGTCATTATCAGTATCTCGCGGTGGAATTAACCTACTAGAGGGGCTTAATATAGAATTAAATAGTGGTCAGGCAGGTATTTTGCATGGTCCAAACGGAGTGGGAAAAACGACCCTTCTAAGGGCATTAGCAGGATTGCAGCCTATTGAGTCAGGTAAAATAGAATATTCAATCGATGATGTTTGCTACTCTGGTCACGCAGATGGTGTTAAACCCACTTTAACAGTTCGAGAAAACTTGGAATTTTGGGCAGATATTTTTGGTAATCACTCAATTATTGAGGCCGCTGAACAATTTATGATAAGTGATTTTCTAGACTTGAAAGTGGGGACTTTGTCAGCCGGTCAAAAAAGAAGAGTTGGACTTTCAAGGCTTGGATTAACCGGCCGCTCTATTTGGTTGCTTGATGAACCTACTGTTTCCTTAGACCAAACTTCCGTAAGTATTTTTGAAAATATCATAAAAGATCATCTTTTGAAAAATGGTTGTGCATTAATCGCAACCCATATTGATCTAGGATTAGAAGACAGCGCCAAAATAATTAATCTTTCTAAATATCAACCTCAATCAGGGAAGTTGAGTAGGTCAGATGAGGCTTTTGTATGATTGCATTAATTTTCCGTGATTTAAGAATTGCCATTCGAGTGGGGGGAGGCTTTGGCCTAAGTTTGGCATTTTTTTTCATAATTGTTATTTTTTTTCCGTTTGCCATTGGACCAAATTTAGAGCTGCTATCTAAAGTGGCTCCCGGAACATTATGGATAGGAGCTCTTTTGGCCTGCCTTTTATCTCTTGAACGTATTTTTGCTTTAGATTTTGAAGATGGAACACTAGATTTGTTAGCGACTTCACCCTTGCCATTGGAGGGTGTTGTGATGGCCAAAGCCCTAGTCCATTGGTTAACCACCGGTTTGCCGCTAGTTTTTATATCACCTTTTCTTGGGATTTTGCTTGGTTTGCAAAATATCAGCGTTTTATTTTTGGTTTTGTCGTTGTTGCTAGGAACACCGGCCTTGAGCATAATAGGAACATTTGGTGCCGCTTTAACAGCAGGAATGAAACGAGGAGGGCTTTTGTTGTCACTTTTGGTTTTGCCTCTCTATATACCAACCTTGATCTTTGGCGCCGAGGCCGCACGCCGGGGAATAGAAGGTTTTGAAATACAGTCCTCTATATTGTTGCTATTAGGTGTTACATTGTTAAGTTGGGCCATATTACCATTTGCTGCTGCCAGCGTGCTTAGGATCAATTTGAGATAAAGGGTGAAAATGTCTTTTTGGGAATATGCTAATCCAGTAAAATTTCTAAAGCTGTCAGGTACCGTTTTGCCTTATTTTAGTGTTTTTGCTGCTCTTATGATAATTTCAGGGTTGTGTTGGGGTTTTTTCTTCACACCGGACGATTATAAGCAGGGCGCAACCGTGAAAATATTGTACGTACATGTGCCAGCTGCCTTCGTGGCAATTAATGCCTGGTTCATGATGTTGATTGCATCAATTATTTGGTTAGTAAGAAGACACCATGTAAGTGCTCTAGCGGCGAAGGCTGCTGCTCCCATAGGTGTTGCGATGACCATTATTGGTTTAGTTACCGGTGCCTTGTGGGGGCAACCAATGTGGGGCACATGGTGGGAGTGGGATCCAAAGTTAACTTCTTTTTTAATCTTATTTCTATTTTATATTGGCTACATTGCTCTTTGGTCTGCTGTCGAGGACCCAGACAGCGCCGCAGATCTGACCTCCATATTATGTATAGTGGGGTCTGTATTCGCTGTTTTATCACGATACGCGACAGTATTCTGGAACCAAGGTTTACACCAAGATGCATCGTTGTCAGTCGATAAGGAAGAACATGTTGCTGATGTATTCTACTACCCTTTATTAGTTGTTATGGCAGGCTTTGTTTTGCTTTTCATTGCTTTGGTTTTACTCAATACCAGATCAGAAATAATGACGAGGAGAGCGAGTGCATTGCTTGCTCGCAGAAAGGTTTAATATGCCAGACTTGGGTAAATATGCTTTTCATGTGCTGTCCTCATATGGGGTAACCACCTTAGTGATTATTATTGTAATAATTTTTTCTTACATAAAATATACACGAGCTAAAAAATCCCTAGAAAAAATAGAGGCAAACCTTAATGGGAAATAGGCGTATTTCACCGCTTATCATTTTACCTCCCCTAATTTTTTTAGGTCTAGCTTTTCTGTTTATATTAGGTGTCAAAAGAGAAAACCCAAATGATTTGCCATCTGTTTTTATTGATCAACCCGCTCCCAATATTACAGAAAGCCCTCTAAACGGCTTTGACCCAGTTTTACCTTCAGAAATTATCAGACCGAATATTAAATTAGTTAATTTTTGGGCGAGTTGGTGTCCACCTTGCCGAGCCGAGCACCCTAAATTATTGGAGCTTTCTGAACAAGGTATCCAGATAATTGGCATAAATTTTAATGACAAAGAGAAAAATGCAAAATCTTATTTACTAGAAAGTGGTAATCCCTTCTCGAGTATAGCATTTGATCCATCTGGTAAAACGGCAATTGATTGGGGAGTTACAGCTCCGCCCGAAACTTTCATACTTAACAGTCAAGGAATTGTTATTTTCCGTTTTGCAGGACCATTAATTGGAACTGACTATGATAATAGGTTCGA
>LUMN01000215.1_pt1 | contig 16417 bp, 19 predicted proteins | sample 729991 | NCBI WGS metagenome assembly LUMN01 (sample SAMN03860262, study PRJNA289734) | marine metagenome | biome: seawater column; feature: ocean; material: water; isolation source: Red Sea water column Station 22 - depth 25m | place: Saudi Arabia: Red Sea | collected 2011-10-15 | depth 25 m
GATTTTGATAATCTCATTCCCGTAACCGTTACGTTTGATACATTAGTACTGTCAGAAACAGGCCCTATAGTATCGAAGTGGAAGGAGATAACCACTTTATTTTTGGACTGACTCCAAAGCAACTTTTACCTTTTCAGCAGGGAAATCATAATCAATTATTTCACCACTTAAGAAGTTCTCATATGCTTTCATGTCAAAATGCCCATGACCACACATTGCTGTCAAAACAGCTACTTGCTCAGATCTTTGGTCAGCATCTTTTACTGCTCTAATTGCTGAAGCTATAGCGTGAGTAGCTTCAGGTGCTGGGACAATACCTTCAGTTTTTGCAAAGAGCTGACCAGCTTCAAAACATTCTCGTTGACCAATTGCTTCGGCCTCGATCAGATTATCTTCATACATAGCACTTACCAATGGAGCCATGCCATGATATCTTAGACCACCAGCATGTATGGGGTCAGGCACAAAACTGGATCCAAGAGTATGCATTTTTACAACTGGTGCCATACCTACAGAATCTCCAAAATCATACGTATAAACACCTTTAGTCAAAGATGGACACGCTTGAGGCTCCACAGCTCTAATAATGGTTTTTTTATTTGACTCCATATTGTTTTTTGCAAAAGGAGAAAATAATCCAGTAAAGTTTGATCCGCCACCTGTGCAACCAACAATTATATCTGGATAGTCTTCTGCCATTTCCATTTGTTTTAAAGCCTCTAAGCCAATAATTGATTGATGCATTAGAACATGATTTAAAACACTACCCAAGGCATATCTAGTTCCTTCTTCTTTTCTAGCTACCTCTATAGCTTCAGAAATTGCAATACCTAAGCTTCCAGGAGTATTTGAATCCTGAGATAAGAATTGTTTTCCAATATCTGTTCTTTCAGACGGACTTGGGTGAACAGTTGCACCATAAATTTCCATCATTGTCTTTCTATGAGGTTTAGAGGTATACGAAGCAGCTACTTGAAAAACTTCAAGCTCAATACCAAACGCTTGACATGCGAAAGATAACGCAGAACCCCACTGACCTGCACCCGTTTCAGTAACCATTTTCTTAATCCCCTCTTCAGCGTTATAAAAAGCCTGAGGAATTGCAGTATTTGGTTTATGTGAACCAGAGGGTGATCCACCTTCATACTTATAATAAATTCTTGATTTTGTACCTAATGCTTCCTCTAACCTCAAAGCCCTATACATCGGAGAAGGTCTGTAGATCTTATATAATTCCAAAACAGGCTCTGGAATATCAATATAGTTCTGGTCAGATACCTCCTGTAAAATAAGACCCATTGGAAACAATGGTGCTAAATCTTCCGGACCAATAGGCTCCATAGTTTGAGGGTTTAGTTGCGGTGGTAAAGGGTTTGGAAGATCAGGGACTATGTTATACCACTGTTTGGGAATATCATTTTCATTAAGTAGATATTTATATTGTTTTTTCATTTTTACTCCTTAGCTATTTGGGTTGAGCCCGGAGTTTTAATTTCAGTGACAGTAATAAAAAAACCGGGCTGTGCCCGGTTTAAGAACTAACTAGTGGGGCACCTACCTATGTAGTTGACCACCAATTCCAGCTAGTTATATTTTTCATATTTAATAACATACCAAATAAACTTTAAGATACAAAATTCATTTAAGTAAAAATCTTATCTCTTCTATTCTTTATAAAGTGGAAAAAATAATAGAAGCAAAAAATCTTACAAAGGTTTATGGAGAAGATGGAACATCAGTTACAGCATTAAACAATGTAAATCTTGATTTTTATGAAAATAAATTTACGGCAATTATGGGTCAGTCTGGATCAGGCAAATCAACCCTTCTCCACTGTCTTGCAGGATTAGATAAAGTTACTTCAGGATCAATCTTTGTAAAAGGCGTTGATCTGGGAAGCCTTAACGACAAAGAATTAACAAAAATAAGAAGAGACTCTTTTGGATTTGTTTTCCAAGCTTTTAATTTAATACCAACTTTAACTGCAGAAGAAAACATCACACTACCCTCTTCAATTGCAGGAAGAAAACCTGATGAAGAGTGGATAAACCAAATTGTTAATACCGTAGACATTGGAGATAGATTAAATCATCGACCAAATGAACTTTCAGGTGGTCAGCAACAAAGAGTTGCTGCTGCACGTGCAATGGCAACCAAGCCAGAAGTAATTTTTGCTGATGAACCATCAGGAAATTTAGATTCAAAATCAAGTAAGGAACTATTAACTTTTATGAAATCTGTTGTCAAAGAGTTAAATCAGACCATAGTTATGGTGACACACGATCCTTTCGCTGCATCTTTTGCTGAGAGGGTAATAATGCTAAAAGATGGAGAAGTAGCAAGTGATATGGAAGATCCATCTCAAGAAGAGATTATCTCAATGGTCACATCCTTAAGCGATATTTAATGTTTGGATTTACAAAAAGACCCCTACTATTAATAGCTTGGAAAAATCTTAAAACTTATCCAGTAAGAATATTTCTGACAACCTCATCAATTATTCTTGGAGTTTCAGTCATAATTGCTGCAAATATTTTCTCTGAAAGCAACAAAAATGCATTCGATAATTTATTTTCTGGTGTATTTGAAGGAATCGATCTAGTTGTTCAGCCTATCCAGGAAGATTTTGCTCAAGGCTTTGGAGATGATGGTGGTCAGGGACCAATATCATTTGAGTTTAAAAAGATATCTGATAAAAAGATAAACGAAATAAAGAGCATAGATGGTGTAAAAGATGCATGGGGCGATGTTATTGGATTTGCTCAATTTATAAAACTTGGACCTAGACGAGACTGTCACACTTATAGCCCAGAATGTGAAAGAGAAACTATCTTAATTCAAAATGGTTTTGCCCCTACTTTTGGTGCTGCGTGGGATACATCACCTTATGCATCACAGTGGGAAATAATTGATGGACAGCCTCCAACAAATAATAAAGAGGTCGTTATGGACTCAACAACAGCTGAAGGAAATGGGTTTAGTGTTGGAGATAGAGTCACTGTACTTGCTGGGGCTATACCAGCTACTTTCACCATCGTTGGGATAGCAGAATTTGCAAATACGGGGTCACCTGGTGGAGCATCTTTTGCTCTTTTTGACTTTAGAACTGCACAAGTTCTTTTAGATTCTATTGGTGAAGTAGATTTTATAAATGTTGTCGTTGATCAAAATGCAGACATAAATCAAGTTCGAAGCGCTATTTCAAATATCGACAGTCAAGGTTTAGAAGTTATTGATGCACAGGAAGCAGCAGCTGAACAAGCAGACTCTATAAAACAAGGCCTTGATTTTTTTAATACTATATTGAACGTATTTGCAGGTATAGCTATCTTTGTAGGTGCTTTTATCATTCAAAATACGTTTAGAATCCTTTTACTACAAAGAACAAAAGAGCTATCTTTGTTAAGAGCTTTAGGAACTTCTAAGAGACAGATTTATAGACTTGTTGTCTCAGAATCATTATATATGGCAGTAATAGGCTCAGGCCTTGGCGTTGCACTTGGCATTGGTTTATCAGTAGTTGTTAAAGAGGGGCTAAAGTATTTTGATTTTGGCCTACCTGAAGGTCCTTTAGTTTTAACTCCTAGTGCTGCAGTCACAGGAATTATTATTGGCGTAGTTGTCACTATATTTTCTTCGTTATTACCAGCTAGAAAAGCATCTCAAGTAAGCCCACTTGAAGCAATTAGAGACAGTCAATCAACTCCAAAAAGAAAGTCATTATTTATACGATTGATTGTTGGGTCATCAGTCTCATTGTCAGGTTTAGGTATTCTTTTCGGTGTTTTGTACTCTTTTTTTAGAGTTCCATCTTTATCTGTGCTTCAACAAGTGGGCCTAGGTGCAAGCATAATTTTTATTGGTATTTCAGTAATTACACCCTCAATCACAAAACCTTTTGTTACTATCTTCGATAAAATTTATAACACTATTTTTGGAATTCTTGGTAAATTGGCAACGGAAAACTCTAAAAGAACTCCACGAAGGACTGCCTCTACAGCTTCAGCGTTAATGATTGGACTAACTTTAATATCTCTCGCAAACGTTTTAACCACATCTTTCAAAGCACAAGCAGAAAAAGTTGTAAAAGAAGTTGTTCTTGCAGACTATCAGGTTAGTGCAGCTCAAATTTTTGCATCTCCGGGTATTCCAACAGGACTATCTCAAGAATTGCTTGAACTTGAGGAAGTTACAGAACTATCAAGAACGCGAGCTACCGTTGTTGGGTACAACAATAGACCATTGATACTGGGAGCTGTTGATAAAGAAGTTTTTGACCTAATCAAAACTATTGACATTGCTGGATCAAGAGAAGATTTTTATGAACAAGACGCAATTGGGGTTTTAAAAAAGATGAAGCAACTAAAAATAAACTTGATGATATTGTAGATCATTATCCAGGTGTAACATTACGTGATCAAGACGCTTTGATTGAAGAGGCAAATAACCAGATCCAATTGTTATTGAATGTTATTTATGGATTCTTGTCTATTTCAATTTTTGTTGCATTATTTGGAATTACAAACACTTTGTCATTATCTGTTTATGAAAGAACAAGAGAAATTGGCTTAATGAGAGCAATAGGAACTCTGAGAAAACAAATTAGAAACATGGTGTTTATAGAGTCTTCAATTATCTCAATATTTGGTGCAATTCTTGGTACTGCGCTTGGTATATTTTTTGCTTGGAGCTTAATTCAAGCTTTGGAAGATCAAGGCTTCACTGAGTTTGTTGTTTCCACAAAGCAAACACTTTTATGGATTGGTATTGCAATACTCTCGGGTGTAATTGCAGCAATCATTCCTGCAATTAGAGCATCAAGGCAAAATATTTTAGAAGCTATTTCCTACGAATAATTATTTCTAATACAATAAATTAATATGGAAAACACCAATATTAGACAATTACTATCCGATTTAGTAATGATTCCTTCTATAAGTTCTCTTGATGAAAATCAGAAAGATGTATTAGATTCGGCAAATTATATTGCTGATTTATTCAATGAAATTGGTTTAAATTCGAAGGTCACTTCAAGTAAAAATAGTAAACCAGCTGTACTTGCCCAGACTGAAATAGACCCATCTAAAAAAACCGTTCTTCTCTATGCCCATCATGATGTGCAACCAGTTGGCGATATAAATAAATGGGATACAGATCCCTTTAAACCCGAGATTATTGATGGAAGACTTTTTGCAAGAGGGTCAGGAGATAACAAAGCAGGAGTTGTAACTCATTACGAAGTTGTTAAAAAATTGATAGATGACCTACCTGTAAATATAAAAATCTTCATCGAAGGTGAAGAAGAAATAGGCTCTCCTTTCATGGCAGAGTTTATAGAAGAAAATAAAAAAGACTTAGAAGCAGATGTCATTGTTATTGCAGATTCTGGAAACATTAAATCTGGTGTTCCAACTATTACCACGTCTTTAAGAGGTTTGGTTGATGGAATTATTGTTGTTGATCAGCAGATGAATCCTGTTCATTCAGGTCTTGGAGGTGGTGTTGTACCTGATGCATTTATGGTATTAAGTAAAATTATTTCATCATTTCATAATGAAAAAGGAGAATTATTAATTGATGGATTAACTCCAACTGACCAAGACGTGTACGAATTATCTGAAGAGTTTGTTCAAAACTCTCTTTCTTCCAACGGTGTAAATTTATTTGAAATGGATAGCTATTCAAAACGACTATGGCTAGAACCAGCATTGAGTATTTTAGCTATCGATGCCCCACCTGTTGAAGAATCAGTTAATCTACTTATTCCAAAAGCTAGAGCAAAAGTAAGTTTGAGATTACCTCCAACAGAAGACCCAGACCATGCAATGAATATGCTTGATAAACACATAAAAGAGAACACTCCATGGAATGCAAATGTTGAATTTATACCAGAAGCTAGAGGAAAAGGTGTACTTGTAAATCCTCAAAAAGAGTTTTCAACACAATTAATTAAATCTTTCGATAAATTCTGGGACAATGATGTTGCATTTATGGGTGTTGGAGGTTCTATACCTTTCGCAAATATATTCACAGAACAATTTCCAAACGCAGAGATTGTTTTGGTTGGGGCAGGAGATGAAGAGGGTAATGCTCATGCACCAAATGAAAGTGTAAACATTGACGATATCCAAAGACTTATTGAAAGTCTTGCAGACGCACTTTTAAATTATTAACAGAATGTTAAATTGAGGTAAATTCTTTAAATTCAACTACAAGCTAAGGAATTTCTTTATATAATCAGCTTGAGTATGGGGGAAGCTCATATTTATTAACAACTTAGAGGGAACTTAGGGAAGGAAGTTTTATGAAAACATTTTTTACGCAGCCAATCGGCCAACTTGCAAGGCAAAATTCTTTGGGTTTTATTGTTTGTAACGTGTTTTTGCTAGTAGTTGGGTTTGGAGAATTAGATGTACCTGTTGGATTAGGTAATCTTTTAAATTTTTTATGGGGATTTTCGCTTTTTTCAATAATCCTTGCTGGATATTATCTAGTTAAAGATCAGGTACCAGATTATTGGAGAGAGGCTTCAGCAATATTAGGTGGAGTAATTCTTGTTGGAACATTTATTGAAATATCCTCACCAGAATACACAACCGACAATGGTGGATTTGTTCCAATGTACTTCTTTTGGGGCTTTAATTCATTAATTTATAACTTAACAATGAGAGGTACCGGAGTGTTCAGACCAATTTATGAATATTTAAGTATCTTTGGATTTATTTCAATAATTATTTTCTCAGGTGCGAATATGTTTTTTGACTATGCAATACCAGAATCTATACAACCAATTTTTGGAATTGGATGGATAGCAATGGTAATAGGATTAGGTTATGGAAGCTATGTTGCTTGGGGCGACAAAATGTCATCAGGCATAGAGTAGAAAAAAGGAAAAATTATGAAAACATTTTTCACATCAACAGATAAAGAAAACGGACAACAGTCTGCTTATTTAGTGATTGTTGCTAGTTTATTTGCATTTATCAGTGGATTCCTTGAAATAGATTTAGGAGGATTTTCAGTCTTTATGGATCTTATGTTTGCTTTTGGTGCATTTGGTGTGATTATGAGCTTTACACCTTTAATGGGTGATGAAGTGCCAGAAAACTGGAAATACGGAACACCTGCAGTTGCTTCCATAATTACAATTGGAAATTTAGCAGGAGTGATGAATCCAGAATTCAACACATCTCCATTTAACTTTTTTTGGGCATTTACTATGGTTGGATTTTTTGCCGTATCAGAAGGAGTAGTAGGTCAAGTATGGAGATACATGTTATTAGTTGCTGGACTGTTTGGATTATTTTTTACTGGGGCAGATATGTTTTTCAACTATGAATTACCAGAATCACTTGCTCCATTATTTCTTGGTGGATTTGTAACGTTTATTCTTGGATTCGGTGTAGGACCACTTTTAGCTTGGAATAAAAAATAGGGCTTTGTAAACATACTTAACTGACGGCAAGAGATACGTTAGGAGAACAATGTATGTAAGACTTGGGTTAGCAAACCCAAAAGAAGGCATGACACAAGACGCCCTGAACTATTTTAGAGATGTCGCAATTCCAGTTTATGATCAAGTAAGTGGACTACTTTCTGCTGGAGCTTGCATAAATAATGAAGGACAACTTATGGCGTGGACTATGTGGGCTAATAATGAGGCTAAAGAAGCGGCAATGGGAGAATTTCAAGAGAACCTGGCAGGCTTAGCAGATTTAATAACAGAACCACCAACAATTCTTGAAGGACCAATGGTTGCTGCGCAACAATATATTATGGTTCCAAAAGAAGGGGGAGATTCCTTCTTTGCTAGATTTGTGATGGGAGGTGGCATGCAAGATGATAAAACATACGATGATGCTGCAAATTTTATGAAAAGCACCGTCTACCCAGCATATGAAAATGTTGAAGGAATCTATGCTTCTGCTGCCTGTAAAGTCGATGATGATACGGGTTTTAGTTTCAACTTTTGGACTAATCATGATGCTGCACATGCAGCATCTGATGTAATTGCAGATGTTGTAAAAGATGCAGTTGCAAATCTAATTAAGGAAGCGCCTCAAGAGCTAACTGGGGAATGTAATGTATGGAAAAATTACGCTGATTTTCCTGTAGGAAAATTATAAAAAACAGAAAGGAGTAGATATGTTGTTTTTTAGATTGACACTTGTTCCAATACAAGAAGGCAAAATGGGAGATGCAATATCCTATGCAGAAGAAAAAGTGGATGAATTTATGGAGGTACCTGGATTATTACAAGTTGCGTTATGTGAAAATAGTGATGGTCAGCTTATGTCCTGGTCAACTTGGCTAACTGAAGACGCAATGAATGCATCAAGCGAGCGATTGGCCGAGGCTTTAGGAGGTTTAAAAGATCTTGCCGCAGGACCACCAGAAATTTCTTTTGGAAAAATGACTGCGGGTCAACAATATGTAAACATCATGAAAGGTGAAAGAGAAGGGCAATCTTTTGTTGTTCGAATTGGCTATGGTGCTGAGTATATTGAAGAAAAATATGATGAGGCAATTGATTGGTTACAAAATACCGTTTATGCAGGATATGAGGGTACCGAAGGATTACTTGGTGCTTTTGCTGTAGATATTGGTGGTAAATCAATTACTGTAAGTAATTGGGATACTCAAGAAGCTCTCGATGCGTCAGCAGAGTCATTTCAAAAAATTATGGCAGACGCACAAAACTATATTAAAACTCCTCCAACAATTGTTACTGGAGAATGTAGCATTTGGAGAAATATGGCTAGCTTTCCAGCTGGTAAATTATCAGATTGGAGTAAATAATTATGGAGCAAATTAGTGTAACTGTAAATAAATTTCCTGAACATAACGAAGAAATTTATGAAGCATGGAAATCTTGTTGGACAGAAGTCCAAGAAAATGAATTTGTAGCAACAGGTGTTAAATATATTTGGTCTTACCAACAAAGCGATGAAGAAGTTTACTATGTAGGCATTAATTTATGGCCATCAAAAGAAAGTAGAGAAGCCTTCATTGCAGATGGAGGGCCAGATAAATTCTTTGCTTCAGTTTCTAAACTATTTGAAGAAAAAACTGGAATGACTATTGAGCAGGCAAACGAAGGTAGAGATATGAACCTTGAATTGCCTGGAATGGATATTCAGCTTTCAAACCTTTAAAAGTTAAATTAAGGAAGGAATATAAATGGAAACATTTAAAGATGAAATTAAGAACTTAAAGGCAATTACAAGAGTAATTGCTGCTTGTGTTCTAGCTAACTTTGTAATTATTGCATTAGTTGTAGGTCCCGATTCTGTCGGATATGACCCAACTTATGGACCTGTTACAGCAATATTGAGCTTTGTTATTGCGTTTTTAACTACAGGTGTTCTAATGGGCATTTATGTAGTGTTTGATGTTAAGCAAACATTTGATTTATCACATATGCATAATATTTTATTTGTAAGTGTGACGGTACAAATGTTGTTTTCTTTGGGATCTGTTTTCAACTATTACAGCGTTTTTGATACTGTACTAGATACTGATACAGTCGGTGCAATTTCAGGTTCATTTACTAATACAATCTTTTTCTTATATGGATTGTATGTATATTTGCTAGTTAGAACTGATAAAAGAAGAACTAATTTATTAAGCAGTAGAACGCAAACAATAGGAACTATTTTTGCGGCAATTATAATTCCAGCTCAAGCATTAACGCTTTTTGGATTGATTCCAGCTCCAGCATTTGCAGGACTCTTCGTTCTTGGTGGTGTTGTACTATACCCGCTTTTTATTATTGGAGTCGGAGATGCAATAGGAAACCACAAAGTAGAAGAATTGGAGGAAATGTAAATAATGTATGCAGTATCACTAAGAGCACAAATTAAAGATGGAAGAATAGACGAGCTTAAAGAATTTATTAAAAATAGTGCTCTTCCAACTTTAGAAGTTCCTGGAATGATATCTATTGGATTTTTTAATCCAGATGCAAACACAAACTTAGGGATGGCTTTTTTAGCAAATAAAGAAGCTGCAGACATATTTGCTGAAGAACGAAATAAAAACCTTATGCAAGTAGCTGATGTGTTTGCTAGTTTTCCAAAAGTAGTTGAGGGTGAAATTACTTTAGGAAAAATGTACCAAGACAGACCTGCAAATGATAATGAAGATGCATATGTTAGGGTAGTTTTTGCGAAAGTAGATAATTCTGACGCACCAACAAATTTTGTAAAGGAAAAGATATTTCCTATTTACGAAGAAGCGGAGGGTCTAAGAGGAGCAGGTTTTTTTGTTTCTGATGGAGAAGCGGTTAGTTGGAATATTTGGGATTCAGAAGAAGCAGCTAATGCTGTCGTACCAAAATTTAACGAGCAGCTCACAAATGCTGAAGGTATTTTTTCAGAAGACCCCCAACCTTATTCTGGGTATTTGTATGCTGGTAAAAATTTTATAGATGTCCAAAAAACATAAATTTGTGATTAATAGGTAACACATACACAATAAAAAAAGGGATTTTTTAAAATCCCTTTTTTTATATCAAAAATATTTACCATAATATTATGCACAGAAATAAGAAGCTCTTTAAATTGTTCTTTATTCTAGCTTTGATTTATTTACTAATTTCCAATGATTATGTCGCACGCAGACTGAGGCAGCTTCCAGAGCTTTTATTAAATTATTTTTAACGTATTATTTCTATATGAACATTAACGATTTCAAAGATGTTGAATATATAAATCTAATAACTTATAAAAAAGACGGCTCTTCAGTAACAACCCCTGTATGGGTTGCACCGCATGATAATTCATTAGTTGTTACTACAAGTCTTAATGCCGGAAAAGTCAAAAGAGTGAGAAATAACGGAAAAGCAACAATATATGTAACAAATCAAAGTGGTACTAAAAAACTTTCAGAGAGCATGGATGTGAGAGGATCATTAATTCTTGATTCTGTAGTAAAAACAGAAGCGATTAATAAAATAAAGAAAAAATATGGTGCAATTTCCAAACTATTTTTAAGAGGACCTGATGAAAATCGGGCAATTATACAACTTGATGAATTAGGAGGTGAGTAATGTTTTGTCCAGAATGCGGATGTGAAGATGAAAATTAATTTATGAAAACCACGGATGTTTACCAAAGTGGTTCCTAGGAACAGCTGTTCCTTTATCTAAATACCATTTAAAACCTCCTACAACAGAATTTAAATAAGAAGTTAATTTTGGATTTATGTACAAATAGTATGGTAAAAAAGAAATTAACCTTGGCCATTTTCTTAACAAGTAAGGATATACAGTTATTGTTAATTCTGATCCAAGAGTATGTTCTTTTATTCTCCATTCCACATATGACCTAGGCCCACGTTTTGTGCCAATCCATAAGTTGTATCCAATACCTTCAAACCACTCTGAAAACTCTCTAATAAAAGTTAAGCCATTTAAGTAAACGAGTTTATCTTTACGATCATTATCAGTCCAAATTATTATTTCGTTTGTTTTACAAAACGGATGTGTATCGTTTAAATTATTTTCTGATGAAATTACATTCCACAGCTGATCAGGTTTCTGTGAAAATACCTGACTACTTGATGAACTAAGTCCTTTCATAAAATAAATATAAATTATATTTATAAAAATATGAAAAATATGTCACTAGTAAAATTTAAAACCCGCTAATTTAGGCATAGGCCAACCACTTATGGAAGTGTGTTTGAGTGATTTTCAACGCATACACGTGATTGACCTTTAATACAGTATAATTTCTTCTTCACAACCATGCAAGATTGTGATTTTATTTTCACAAAAATACACCACTTGTGAAAATGTAGTTTTTAATGCATTCCAAAATCATGTTTTATATAATGTTTATGGGGAGATAATATCTTCTAACAACACTTCGTGAAAACTTTGGGGGAAGATTTTCACAGGTTATTTCAACAAACCGGATTTAAGTCCGGTTTGTTTTTTATATGAGAACTAGAGAAAATCCGAGGACCATACACATCAAAAGACCATAATACGCAATGGAGACTGGGTAGAGTCTTTGGTTTTTTTCTAAATTGATCACGCTTAAATTAGTGAGTGAATAATAGATGAGAATAAAAAATGCACTGAGCTTTATTGCATTTGTAATATTTATTGTATAAATTCCTACAACAACCGTTAGCAAAACAAACAATTCAGAAACATATGCCGAGTTATTCTTATTGTGTATTTTTGAAAACATATTTGGAAGAATACCGTCTCTAGACATTGCAACATATATTCTGCTTATCGCTGGAAGTAAAGCAAGAAACACCGAAGCAGTAGCAATCGTAGATGCAAAAACTATTAAAAATGAAAAATCAGACATTACCGATACGTCCATTGCGACAAGCAAGGGAGTGTTTGAGTTTGCAACAACTTCGGGCCCTATGATTGCTAGCGATAGCCAATTTACAAAAAGATAAATTGCAACTGTTATACCTAAGCCAGTAAGTATTGAACTTGGGATTATTGTTTCAGGATTTTTTACTTCTTCTCCGTATGTTGCAAGCCTTGAATAACCTGTAAAAGCAAAAAACCATATAGCTGCTGATAAAAATAAATTACTAGCGCTAATGCCCTCAAGCAAAGGAATAGCAATATTAGTTGAAGGTGTCATAAGTATTGCAATACAGAAAAAAGCTAAAATCGATATCACTATAAGAACAAACCACCTTGCTAAAGCTGCAGTTTTTGTAATTCCTTTGTATCCAATTAAAAAGACAATTACAGATAAACCCACACCAAGTTCTTTGCCATAAATTGGAGAAATGTAATTTCCAAGAGTTAAAGCAATAGCAACACAACTAACTGTCTTTCCTAATATAAATACAATTCCAGCAATATTTCCAGGCAGTCTCCCTAACACTTTATTTGCATACAAGTAGGTTCCACCAGTTTGTGGATATAACGATGCGAGCTGAGCAGATGATGAGGCATTTGCAAATGCAAGAGTGCTTGCGAGCAATAATCCTAAAATGGATGAGTAAGAACTAATTTTTGAAGTAGGAGCTAAATTATAAAATAATCCCGCACCAATCATTGAACTCAAACCTAGATATAAAGAATTTCTCTTAGTTAATGTTCTTGAAAAATTATTTTCTTTCATGAATGAATTTTAATTTAGTTTTAATAATTTCAAGAATAAGAAATAAAACAATTGTTTAAAATAAGTTATAGATAAAAATGTTTAATAAATTGTCGCCAACACCTATTACAAATCAAACTCATAGGAGACTATTAATATTTTCTATGATCTGGTTCTTTTCAGGAGCATGGATTGATTCAAGCGCACATACATATCTCATAGATGACATTGAGACATTCTTTACACCTTGGCATGGTGTACTTTACTCAGGATATGCTTTTTCCGTTTTAGTAGCCATGTATATAAAAAATAAAATGAAGGATTATAAATTTGATGTGGGTGTTCTAGGTGCAGTTATTTTTGGAGTAGGTGGAGCATCAGATGCTATATGGCACACACTCCTTGGAATTGAAACTGGAGTAGAGCCTCTCATTACCCCATCGCATCTAATGTTATTTCTTGGTTCGTTTCTGATGTTAGATTATGTTTTTACTACAAGGCCATCAAAAGAGAGTCTAGATAATGCATCAATATTTTCTGCAGCGACAAGTTATGGGTTAGTTATGTTTATAACACTATTCATAAATCCATTCTTAAATATTTGGTCTTTTATAGAAAGAGAAGATGAACTTGCTGCTGGCAGTGTAATACTGCAGGCAATGCTTGCTAGTTTTATATTTGTTTATGTAGTGCGTTTTAAAGTTTCACCAAAACAGATGTCACTGGTTTATTTAATTTCTTTTTTATATATCTCAATAAACCCAAGCCTTGGTGAATTTAATCGAACAATTCTAATTTGTGTCTCTGGTTTAATAATGTCTGCACTTATATATCAAATTACTAAATGGTATCAAACAACAAATCATGATAGAAAAATTCAAGTAAGTGCGGCCTTAGTTGCTGGATCTTACGGCTTAGTATTCGTCCTACATTTATTGGCTTTTTCTGCACTTAATGGAGTTGAACTCTCATGGCGTTTTTATGGTCTTGGTGGCTTAATCACAACCCCACTTTTATTTGGGTATATGTTAGGAAACCTAGGTGTGAGTCCAACGTCTGGTGAAGTAGTTAGGTAATTTTTTTAAACTTTCTTAAATAAATAAACCTATTTATTTTAAATAAGCCTTTTTTTCTTAAGAATTTTTACCCTCAACATGTACAGGAATTAGTGGAAAATTATTTTTTTTAGCAAGCACTATTGGAGTTTTCTCCCATTCTCTATCCCATAACCCAAATAATGTAAGTTTTGAAAGTCTTCCAGAAGGGAAAATTATTCCAGGTCTCTCATCATTAAAAAAAGTATGAAGTCTTTCGAGAGTAACCTTAGTTGCAGAGTGTGTCTCTTTTTCTTTATTCCATACAACAGGCGCCATTACGTTATGGAATGAACCAAGCAAGTAAACAAAGAGTTCATTTGCAAAGAAAAAGGCATCTTTTCTCACTTTATACAACTGACTATACAAAGCTATTGCGTCTGCCGCACCCATAGGATGGTTAGCTACAAGAAGACAACTTCCATCACTTGGTATGTTTTCCAAACCCTCAACAGTGCAATTGTTAGTGTATTGATCTCCTAACCAATTAAACGCCTCAGCACCAGATAAATTTTGTATGTAATCTCCTGCGTAAATTGTTTCACCAAACCTAAGAAGTTTTTTAAGGAAGTTAAAAATCAATAAAGATATAAAATTTTTCTTAGCTAACCATGGAGCCCGCTCTTTAATAAGCTGATTAATTTTTTCTTCCATTACGCTTTAAATCTACTTTTCTTTCCTTTAATTCCATCAAACTTAAGTCTCAGATTTTTAACAACACTCTCTGTATCTCCTTCAATATTGAAAGATTCTAAGATATTAAATATTTCATTCTCATAATCTATCTGTACCGGCATTACTTCTGCATTTAGTTCTTTTGCAATAAATAAAAAGCTCGTTCTAAATCTTGTCGCGTCAAACCTTCCTTCTGGTGTAACGATCAGTAAAAAAGAATCTCTTTTTTTCAATTCTTCAATTACAGAATCGTACTGTCCACTATTTCCTTTTCTATCAACTGGAATTGCTCCAAACTTTCTAAAAATTATTTCTTGAAGCCATCCAAGTGGCCATTTAATACCTTGATCATCAATGTCTTTTGATTTCTCAAATGGATTAGGTATTCTTCTCATTGTCCATTTGGCAGACAGATAACAAACATCAACATCCAAGGCGAGAATAATTAAAATCATCAAGTATTCATCTTTACCGGATTGATGTGGTGCTGCGACAAGAACAACTCTTTTATTGTCTAAAAAACTACCAACAGGTCGTATATTTTCAAATAGAAGTAGAAATCTAGCAAGATATTTCAAGAAGAATCTTTTTTTTCGAGGGGTAAGAGAGCTAACAGTTATATCTGGAAGAATTTTAGTATGTGTCATTTTCCTCTAATTTAATATTTTAGTAGGTTTGCTCCTCTGGATTTTCTATAAAAGACACATTATTAAACTCTTTAAGCCTAAAAAAGTGACCGTCTGATATTGCGGTAGATTTCAACCTTGTATGACCGGTGTGTCTTGGTAGGAATTTTTTCCATGTCCATGCATAAAGCGGCATATTTAAAAAATATGACAGTAAAACAGACATTGTTCCTGCGTGTGAAATTATCATTAAATTTTCTATAGAATCATTTTTTATTTCAAATTTCTTATCAAAGGTATCATCTGTACACACAATCCCTAGGCTTTGTAATTCCTTTTCAAGGTTGGTGATTATATTCTTAGCAAAATCCTGCATATATACTCCATGGTTACTAACAGACCACTCTTCAAACGTTTGACTATTCCTCTTTTCAAAAAAACTCATTATCTCATCGGTGCTTTTTCCATATAACGCAACCTCGTCTTTATCTTCCATTTCTTTTAGCCACTCGAAAGTTTTTATCTCCTTTGCAACTTCAGTTTCTTCAAAGGGTATAAGTGTTTGTAAGGTTCTATTTAAAGGAGAAACCCAGAGCTGATCTATGCTACCTTTTGGAAACTGGTTAGCAGATTTTTTAGCCTGAATAACTCCAAGTTCAGTGAGGCCAGGGTTTCTTGTATATTCATCGTTTAGCATCCATGCAGGCTGTCCATGGCGGATAAGTACAATTTCCATACCAAAACAATAGCTAAATTAGGTTATTCTGATACCTAAAGAAAAAAAATATAAAGTGAAAAAATGATAAGACCTTTTTTGTTTGGCGTGACTCTATCCTATCTAGCTATAGATAATATCTTTGATGGACCGTTCAGAGAATTTCTCAAAACCTACTTTGATCTAAAAGAGTTTGGTACAAACACTAGAGAAGAGTATTTG
>LUMN01000085.1_pt1 | contig 16319 bp, 17 predicted proteins | sample 729991 | NCBI WGS metagenome assembly LUMN01 (sample SAMN03860262, study PRJNA289734) | marine metagenome | biome: seawater column; feature: ocean; material: water; isolation source: Red Sea water column Station 22 - depth 25m | place: Saudi Arabia: Red Sea | collected 2011-10-15 | depth 25 m
ATGGACAAAAAGTTGATAAAGTTACCGTAAGAAAGGTAGATCATCCAGGAGAATACCACTAAATTAAGACTTAACCCATATTGCAAGCCCTCCGCCCCTGCCTCGAGCACATAACCAATTATCTTTAGTGCTAATTCCTACAAGTGAGAAAAAAGGCATTTTTTTATCTTCTGGTTTTTTTAATTCCTTATTAAATATAGGAAAACTACTAATACTAATTTTTAATTCTTCAAAATAGAAAGCCAATAAAGGTCTAATCCCTTTTAATTCTGCGTTGCCTATAAAAGTGATATTTAATAATCCGAAATTAATTGAATTTTTTATTTCATAATTTATTTGATCCTCTTTATTTTTACTTTTCAATTCGAGTCTTGCCGACAATACTTGGAGAATCGAACTGGGTATATTTTTGATTTCATCTGACTCCTTTCCCCATACATACTTAAACTTCCATATTCCTAACAATTCCTCATATACAATTCCGCTACCATTTTTTTGGGAATTTTTTTCTAATAGTTTTATCTCATTAATATCAGGAAAGTGTTTCATAATAGATTTTAATCTAAGAATCAAATACTAAGATAACTTCATAAAAAATGTTCTTAGTTAAAAAATCTCTCCAAAAAGATTTCTTTGTTTCAATATATTTCCAAAAAAATAATTTTTTGGCACACATAAGGAACAAGATCTCGTTAATATGTTTACATAAAGTAACTAAATTAATGGATTTTATTTCTAAAAGCCAAGGATACATCCCTCTAAAAGCAGTCCCTTACATATTTTTCCTAGCTGTTGTACTAAGTATTACAACTTCAACTAATACATTTGTCTAAAACTAATTAGTTTTGAGAGAAGAGTAAAGTTAATATTTAATGGAAAAGTACGATGTTGTAATAGTAGGTAGTGGAATAGGGGGATTATGTTGCGGTTCGATTCTCGCTTTATCAGGCAAAAAAGTACTTATATGTGAAGCTCATAGCCAGCCAGGAGGTGTTGCCCACAGTTTCAGAAGAAATGGTTACACTTTCGAATCAGGTCCTTCATTGTGGAGTGGAATAGGTAAATGGCCGACAACTAATCCCCTAGGGCAAATTCTTAAATTACTTGATGAAGAAGTTGAACTATTTCAATACAAAGGTTGGCAAGTAATTGTCCCAGAAGGCAATTTTAATCTTGATGTGGGGGAAGAACCTTTTAAACAAACAATTAAAACTTTAAGAGGTGAGAAATCTGTTAAAGAATGGGAATCATTTATTTCCGGAATAAAACCTCTTAGCCAAATAATAAATGAAATACCTTTACTCTCATTTTCTCCCGAATCAATAAATTTCTTAGATCTAATAAATTTAACCTCAAAATTTTTACCTAATATCAATCAAATACCAAAAATTAATAAAGGCTTTGGGAATTTAGTAAATAATCATCTAGAGGATCCTTTTCTCAGAAATTGGGTTGATTTATTGAGCTTTTTGATAAGTGGTATGTCAATGCATGATACAAATACAGCTGCGATGGCTACTTTATTTAACGAATGGTTTGAACCAAATTCATACCTTGAATACCCCAAAGGAGGTAGTGAATCTATCGTAAAAGCCTTAATTAATGGATTTAAAAAAAATGGAGGAGAATTAATTCTTTCTTCGAGAGTAAAGACAATTAACTTCAATAAAAATTTAGCCACAGGTATAACTCTGAATAATGGTTCTAGTTATAGTTGTGAATCTGTTGTCACGAATACTGATGTTTGGAATTTAAAAAAGTTAATTCCAAATGAAATTTCAAAAAAATGGAATACAAAAGTTTTGAACCCTAATAAATGTGATTCTTTCCTTCATATACATCTAGGTTTTGATGCTGATGGTCTTGAAAATTTGCCAATACATGCAATACATGTTGATGAGTGGGAAAAAGGTATAACCGCAGAAAGAAATATAGTCGTATTTTCAATCCCATCTGTTTTAGATAAAAATATGGCCCCTGAAGGAAAACATGTTCTTCATGGATATACTCCCGCAAATGAACCTTGGGAAATTTGGGAAAACCTAAATCCAAAGGAATTAGAATATAGAAATTTGAAAGAAGAAAGATGTTCAATATTCCTTAATGCAGTGCGAAAATTCATCCCTGATATAGATGAAAGGATTGATTTAAAGATGCTAGGAACCCCAATCACTCATAAAAAATTCACCAATACCTATTGCGGTAGTTACGGCCCTGCATTATCTGCAGCAAAAGGTCTTTTCCCAGGCTGCAAAACTCCAGTGAAAAATTTATTTACTTGCGGTGCAAGTACATTTCCAGGTATTGGAATTCCTGCTGTTTCAGCAAGTGGCGCTTACGCAGCTGAAAAAATTATTGGTAAAAAAGAATTTAAAACTCTTCTTAAGAAAATAAATTTATGAATCAAGTTCTTTTTTATAACTCTACAAATACTTAGTTAAGAAATAAGAATAAAGAAAGCAAAAACGTTCAATAATGATAATCTTTATCTGAACATAAACTTAACTTATAGCTCTTATATGTTTTTCTTATCAATTCCTCAAGCCTGGCATTTAGTTGGCACTTGGTCAGAACAACTTCCAAACGAGTCAAATCTTATAGGAATGGGCCAAACAGAATTAATGATGACTTTGCATTCAATATTCGTTCCTCTCTTACTTGTAATTTCATATTACCTATTCAATAGACTTAACAAAAACGAATCAAAGAAAATTAAAGGATGATCGTTTAAAGTTTATTTAGCTGAACTTCTTCTAACTACTTTTCTGCCTGTAGAAGTATCAACTCCGCTTGAATCTTTAGTTTGTGAATTAGTTTCAACATTATCAACATCACTTTTATCCATTTCTGCGCAAACACCTACTACCATGGCAGCTTGCATTTGATCTGGTAAATCTCCAATAGTTAATAAGGCCTTTAAAACTAATTGAAGTCGAGTTTGCCGATCTATTTCAGGTCTTAGTTTTTTTACGGTATTCCAAAGTTCTTGGGTAACTTCTTTTAAAAGTTCTCGATCAACAGCCAAATTAAATCCTTCTTGTATTTCTACTAATCTAACAAAAAATTGGATCTCGTAAAATAATATTCAATAAAAAGATTGTTAGTTAATATTTTTCTATCCGAATACAAGTTGCATTTGTTGGTGCAATTCATTCTTCTCTTGCAAAAGTTTATCTTTTTCAATCTTTTTTAGAGTAAAAGTTCTATAAAATTTTTTTTGAATCTTTATTGGAGTATTTTCAAACTTTACATTTTTGCTTATTAGAGAATTCCACTCTTTTGAATTAAAAGGGGCATAAGGAGAAGATGAAATCACTTTCATATCTTAATAATACATCTGTACTAATATTAGTACATTTTTACTATAGCGCAACAACCACATCCAATTACCTTAATTTCAAAGTATCCTTATGAATGGATTGATTTTTTTTATCTAATTTGTGGGAATTATAAGTTTGATAAATGAATAAAAGTATCATAAGTAACTTATTGATCCCTTTTTTTAGTGTCTTAAGACTTTTATTGCTTAAAAACCTCTTAAAATAGTTAATTTGTTGAAATTAACATTGACAAGATATATTTAGTAATCCTTCCTATAAAAAGAATAATGAATTGATCAAAAATGCTTCTTAGTAATGCAAAAAGACTAAAAATCCAAGGAATAATTAAAAGAATTGCTCAAGATAAATCAATTACATTAGAAGAAAGGATATATGTTGAGAAATTTGCACACCATAATTCGACAATTTCTCTTTGGCTGAAAAAAGCTAACAGCTTTAGAAGGAATGGTACAAAAAATGATGGGGGGATTGATAACCTCTTACAATCATTTGGGATAGATGGACTAGATAAAGAAAATCATTTCAACCCAAATGAAGATGATATATCGGATTGGTTTGGCGGTGCTCCTGGTTGGCTAAGGAGAAGCTAGATCCATTAATTATTCAATTTACCCAGGCTATCTTACACAAATATAAACTCATAAAAGATATAAATACCCAAAAAACCCATGGTATAAATTTAATCGGAACTAAATATTTTTTTGAAAAGGTTTTCATATTTATTTTTCTTTTAGATTATTTCTTCCTTACAGTTTTTGAAAATAGGTTTAATTGCTCTATTTATAAATTAAACAATATTCGAAACCTCAAAGATATTAAATCACTTTAAGTAGATAAACTTAATTAGCCTTAATCTTCACAATCTAAGCAACTTTATTTTCAATGTTCTTTGAAAAATTTACTATTTTTGCCTCATCATGGTCTGAATCATTCCAAAATTTTATAAGTCTTTCTAATTCATCAATCCTTTTTTTGGCATTTGCAATTTTTTCAGTAGTTGTCATATAAAATTTTTATCTATCCAATTAATGCATGAAAAAAAAATATTTCAATGGAAGTAACAATTTTTAGACTATAAATATTAATTTTTGGTTAATTACTTCAATACATTATAGTCCTCGAGCGGCTGAGTAATTATACTTAAAGAAAAACTAAATCTATGAAGAAATTAAATTCTTTGATTTTGAATAGCACAGTTAACTTCTTAGACTTCATATACTCTGGTAGATCTTTACAAAGATTTTGGGTTTTAGAAGTTATAGCTAGATCACCTTATTTTGCATTTCTTTCAGTTCTTCATTTTAAAGAATCTCTAGGAATTAAAAATGAGAAAACAATGATTTTAATGAAAGAACATTTTTATCAAGCTATTAACGAAACTGAGCATCTTAAAGAAATGGAGAAAAGAGGAGGAGATAGGTTCTGGATTGATAGATTTTTTGCGAGACACCTTGTGCTTGTCTATTACTGGATCATGGTTTTTTATTATTTCCTCTCTCCAGCTAATGCTTATGATGTCAACATAAAAATCGAAGAACATGCATTTGAAACTTATTCCAAATATTTAATAGATAATCCAAATGATCAAAAAATAAAAGAAATTGCTCAAGATGAATTAAATCATGTCCAAGAACTTAACGAAGCTTTGTCAATGCTTACAACAGTTTAGATTAGTGCTGAGAAATCTATTAGCAATATTGAGAGTATCACCGAAGAAGAAATTAATCCTAGGCTGATCATTAATGAGACGTAACCTTTTTTTCTAGGCAATTTATAAAAAGATATTCCAATAATTAATATCATTATTAATGAGAAAAAAATTATAATTTTTTCATTTACTAAATTGAGATGTATAACTAAATTTTTTTCTTCAAAAAATTTGAGAAATTCAGATAAAACTAATTCTTCTTCTATTTTCTTAAAATAGTCAAATGAGCTTATAAAAGCAGAACTTAATAAAGATAATGCAACCAGTGCAGTAACTGGTTTTGTTAACCTGTTAAGTGTTCTGTTAAAACTTGCCAATAAAATAAGAATAAAAAAAGAGGTTACTAAAGGTATTAAAGGTATAAGAGTTGTTGAATTTATGAAATTTCCCACGAAAATAATATGTATCTAACTTAAAATTTTATATTATTTCGACGCGTTATTTTATTAAATAAGATTTTTTAAAATCTTAAATGTAATTAGTACCTATTGCATTCTGTGTAAATTGATACCAAAATTAAATTAGTATTGAAAAATAAAATGTTAGCCATTTCTGAAATTATTATTGCAAGTGCTATCTTCCTAGGAATTGTATATTGGGAAGTTAAATTCCTATATACCAAAACTACTGTAGCGAAATAAATTCACTCAAAACAGGAAAATTAAAAGCGTAGAAAATTTAAATAAAATTTAAGAATTTAAGTTGACAAAAAAAGCTCTAAATATGAGAGAATAAACACAAATATTTATTTCCTCTAATGAGCGAAGTCCAAAATCCTAATACTAACTCAACTCAGCAGCAGCAACAGCAACAGCAACAATCCTATTCAGACAGCAAAATTAATTCTGCTGAGAGCGAGAGACTTTATCTTGAGATGAAAGAAGCTTGGCTTTAAATTTAATTCGTGTTTGAAATAATATTTCTTTAAATTTTTTTTTAATTTTGAAGTAATCAATACTTTTTTATTTTCTATACCCTTTAAATTTTATTTAACAGCAAGGGTAATTTTTGAGAAAACTAAAGCAGTTAGAAAAAATTAACGGAAGACTCGCAATGGGAGGGTTGATATATTTAGTTTTTACAAAATTAGTTTCCAACCGTGCCGACATATTAGACCAGCTTAAATCTTATTTAATTTAAGAAATGAATTAGAAGTATTTATTATCCAGGAATATTTCGTTCTATATAAGCGTCAGTTAAAGCTAAAATTAACCCCAATAATGTTGAAAATATAGCAATTTCAGTTGATTCCATTTTATTTTTGAATTACCCCTAGTTTGCTAAATAATTCAAAGTTCAGCAACAAAACCAATAACTTACTATAGTACGTATATACTATTAGTTATTTATTGTGAGCTCAGCAACTCCTGAGTTTCTTTTCGTTAGGCCTGGTGATTATGTCGCAATTAAAAAAGAAAATTGCGAAGATACTAAGGAAAAGAATGAAAATTATTGGGTCGGTCAAGTTATCGACTGTATTGGAGGAGCTAGAAATCCAAATTCATGGACCTTGTTTCAAGTTGCCAATATTGACAATGGAGAGATCACTATAATCAACGCCGATATTGTAGAAAAAATTTTGAAACCTTCTGGAAGTTAATCTTAATCAAACAAACTTCTTTCAGTATTACAGAAACAAAAGGGGAAATGAACGTTTTAAAGGAAATCATCCCAGTTCCAAGCAGGCAAGTCCATATACTTGATTCATAGGGCAGGGAGGTTGAATGCCTTTATACATTCTGTAAGTTTTTGATATTTCCTCAAATCCCAAACTTGATAAAAGATAATTTGCATAAGGGTTCAGATTAGAGCAATCCAATAAGATTTGAGCATCTAAATCACCAACTAACTCCCTTATTAATAATTCAGCAAGTGGTGGAGTATCCGCTAAAAGTGGGCCAATTCTCCAGCCTTGCTCATTATCCTCCAATACACAAGGTCTTATCCTGCCAAATCCATGGCACATCCCATTATTATCGACAATTGCACTGACATTACCATGAGAATTTTTCAACCAGTCATTTAGAAAATGTGGTCTGGGACTAGGTTCTCTTTGATCATCATAAATTAAGACTGCTTCAGAAGAAATTTTATTACCCGGGACAACTTTAAAAGAATGAAATTGATCTTTATAGAAATTTCTCAATGGCAAATCTTGAGAACCATTTAATTTCCATCGATTTGTAATGGAAGATTTTCTAAACCCCCACTTTGCGTAATCATTTAATCTATCTGGGGCAGCCTCAAGACCAATACAATCAACATTTTTCAAATATTCGAGGGCATGTTTCCATAATCTCACTCCATATCCATTATTTCGGAATTCTTTTTTAACGATAAATAAACCTATAAAACCATACGAGGAATTATATTTTATACACGCAATAGAGCCTATAGGATTATTGTCTAGACAAGCTACCCATACCCCTTGTTTATCTGTATTTCTATAAATTGATAAATCATCCATTCCAGGAGAAAATCCTTCTAACCTTGCCCAGTTTGTGACTTCTGGTATTTCATTTATAGATATCAATCTAATTGAAAAATTTTCCCTCATAGAAATATACTAACCAAGAAAAATTTGAATTTTTAAAAGCAATATTAATAAATTTGATTATTTCTCATAAATCATTCGCTTTGATTTAACTGCCTAAAAACCTTAGTTATTTACAATTTATCCTCTGATATATTTAATACTATTCAAAGGTAAAAAATGAAAATTTCTGATAAATTTCATTTAGAAGACATCTATAAATTAAAAAATACAGTTCTCACTGGTAAAACTGAAGATATAAAATGGCGGATCCATCATATCAATATAGTTTCTAAACTTTTGGATGAAAATAAAAAAGAGATAATTAAATCACTTTTTGTTGATCTCGGCAAATCTGAAATTGAAGGGCTTTCAGAAATCCTTTTAGTGAAAGAAGAAATTTCACTTATAAAAAAGAAACTCAATTCTTGGATGCGACCAAAAAAGATTGATACACCTTTTTATCTTTTTCCATCATCCTCCAAAGTTATTTATGAACCTCTTGGGTGTGTCTTAATTCTTGGTCCTTATAATTATCCATTACTTTATATTTTAAAGCCATTGGTAAATATTTTCTCAGCAGGAAATACTGCAGTTATAAAACCATCAGAGAAATGTCCTGCGACCTCAAAACTTATTAAAAAGCTTACTTCCAAATATTTCCGTAAAGATGTCCTAATGACAGTAGAGGGTGATAATAAACAATCCATAAAATTAATTGAACAAAATTTTGACCACATTTTTTTTACAGGAAGTACTGAAACTGGAAAATCTATAATGAAATTAGCTTCAAAAAACTTAACTCCATTAACTCTTGAGTTAAGCGGAACAAATCCTGTAATTGTTTTCAAGAATGCAAATTTAGAAGTGGCTGCAAAAAGAATTGTTTGGGGTAAATTTTTTAATTCTGGTCAATCCTGCATGGCTCCGAATCATATCTTTGTAGATAAAGAAATTGAAAATATTTTTATAGAAAAATTAAAGAAATACATAGTAAGTTTTTACGGAGATAATCCAATTATTTCCGAAAACCTATCAAAATTGGAGAAAAAACAATTTACATCAACTGTAGAAATTCTCAAACAATATGAAAAAGAAAAAAGAATTTTATTTGGGGGGACTTTTAGTAAAAAAAAGTTGAAAATATCTCCTACAATTTTGAGAACTAAATTAAATGAAACAGATATTTTGCAGAAAGAATTATTCAGTTCACTACTTCCTGTAGTTGGAATTAATGATAAAGAATCAGCTTTAAAACAGATTAGTCAAACATCAAAACCCTTAGCAATCTACTTATTTGGAGGCAATAAAAAAATCCATAATCATATTTCAAAAGTAACCAGCTCTGGAACAATTTGTATAAATGATGTGATGTTGCCAGTCCTTATTCCAAATTTACCCTTTGGAGGCGTTGGGCAAAGTGGTATTGGTAAATTTCATGGAGAAGAAGGTTTTCGAAATTTTTCAAATCAAAAATCTATTACTTTTAAAGGTTTTTTATTTGATTCAAATCTGCGGTATCCCCCCTATGAAAGAGTAAAGAAATTTTTAAAGTTTATTTTTCAGGTTTAAATTACTTAAATTGTTTTCAAAAACCTAGCGATTTTAAATTTAAAGATTATCTTTAAATAAATAGTGAGTTTTATGAAATTTGCATTTTTAGTAATTGCCATATTTATTAATTTTTTTAATCACTCATTGATAAAATCAGAAGAAAAAATATTTTCAGCAAAAAATAAAATTGAGAATATTGCTAGAAAAGAATCAATTACTGAAGAAAAAACTGAAATAAAAAAAATTCATATTGTAAAAAGTGGAGATACAATATCAAGTATTTCAAAATTCTATTCAATTAATAAAGATTTAATTATTAAATTGAATAACTTAAAAGATGAAAATTATATCTTTGTTGGCCAAAATCTTATTATCTCCGAATCTTCTGAAAATCTCACAAAACAATCAGATTTAATTAATAATTATCATATTGTTCAAACTGGTGAAAATCTTACTGACATATCGAACAAATATAATTTAAAAGTAAAAGAACTGATAGAGATTAATAATATCAATAATGCTGATTCAATAAAAATTGGTCAAAAGCTCACAATAAGAAAAAAGAACACAATTAATTCAGAAAAATATGAAACAACTGAAAATAAAAAAAATAATGACTTAATTGAGTTAGATAAAAAAATTTATGGTCCTATAATTATCCAAAGTAAAACATATAAAGATATTAAAGGTAGAAAAGTTTTAAACGTTCTAAATCAAGAAAATAAAAAACTGATTATTTCAATCAATTGTGATAAAAATGAATTAGATGTAAGAATACCTGGCAGGAAATGGATGGGAAGTAAGCCTGCTAAAGAAGAATTCGAAAATAATTTAATAAATGATTTTTGTTAAAACTTTTAATTAATATGTGTGAATAATTTGTCTAAGAATATTAATGATGAGTTATTCTACAAAAAGTTAAATTAATAGTAATGGCTATTTCAAGAGGAGATCTCGTAAGAGTAAAAAGACCAGAATCATATTGGTATAATGAAATCGGTAAAGTTGCTTCAGTTGATACCTCAGGCATTAAATATAACTGTGTAGTCAGATTCGATAAAGTAAATTACGCTGGGATAAGCGGAACTGATGGTGGAGCAAATACAAATAATTTCGCTGAAAGTGAATTAGAGAAAGCTTAAATAATTGCCTGAATTACCAGAAGTAGAGACAGTTCGCAGAGGTTTAGAGCAAAAACTTAATAACTTTATTATTAAAAAAGTAGAAGTCTGTAGGGATTCAACTGTTGCATTCCCAATAAACAAAGAAGAATTCATTAAAGGACTTCTGAACTCACTTATTTATAAATGGGATAGAAGAGGAAAATATTTAATAGCTCAATTAAAAGAAGTTCAAAATGAGAATGCCCAATTTCTTGTAGAAAATTCAAAAAATAACGGATTTCTTGTAGTTCATCTAAGAATGACTGGATATTTTAAATTTATTGAAAACTCAAGTCATCCTTGTAAACATACAAGAATAAGATTTTTCGATAAAAATAATAATGAGCTTAGGTACATTGACGTAAGAAGTTTTGGCCAAATGTGGTGGATTAATAAAGACCTATCGCTTAACAAAATAATAAAAGGATTAGGTTCATTAGGACCAGAACCATTTTCTAAAGACTTTGATGCAAATTACCTTAAGAAAGTTATTTCAAAAAGAACAAAATCTATAAAAGCTATTTTATTAGATCAAACAATAGTGGCAGGTATAGGTAATATTTATGCTGATGAAAGTTTATACTCTGCTGGCATCTCACCTTTTAGGGAAGCTCGAACAATAAAGAAGAATGAGTTAATCAAGCTCAAAGAATCAATTGTAACTGTATTAAAAAAAAGTATAGGTTCTGGGGGTACTACATTTAGTGATTTTAGGGACTTGGAAGGAGAAAATGGGAATTTTGGTTTACAGACAAATGTCTATAGGAGAACTGGAAAAGAATGTCGTAAATGTGGAAATTTAATTGAAAGACAAAAAATTACTGGAAGAAGTACCCATTGGTGTCCTAAATGCCAAAAATAAAAAAGGGCTTACTCAAGAAGAGTAAACCCTTTTAAATATTTTTACCTGGCATTGAGCTATTTTCTCAAGGGGCTACCCCCTAAATATTTTCGCCGCTGATGCGTTTCACAACCGAGTTCGAGATGGATCGGAGTGGTTCCACATCGCCATGAACACCAGGATAGTGTGAACCTTGAGAACTGCATAGAAAATTATATAAATTAAAAACAATAAATTAAGTTTATTTGGTCAAGCCCTCGGTCTATTAGTACTCCTCCGCTGCACTTGTTACCAAGCTTCCACGTAGAGCCTATCAACGGGTGTTCTTCCCGTGACCTTACTGGCTTAAGCCATGGCAATACTCATCTTGAGGTGGGCTTCCCACTTAGATGCTTTCAGCGGTTATCCACTCCGCACATGGCTACCCAGCGTTTACCGTTGGCACGATAACTGGCACACCAGAGGTGCGTTCCTCCCGGTCCTCTCGTACTAGGGAGAAATCCTCTCAATATTCCTGCGCATACACCGGATATGGACCGAACTGTCTCACGACGTTCTGAACCCAGCTCGCGTACCGCTTTAATGGGCGAACAGCCCAACCCTTGGGACCGACTTCAGCCCCAGGTTGCGATGAGCCGACATCGAGGTGCCAAACCTCCCCGTCGATGTGAACTCTTGGGGGAGATCAGCCTGTTATCCCTAGAGTAACTTTTATCCGTTGAGCGACGGCCCTTCCACGCAGAACCGTCGGATCACTAAAACCGACTTTCGTCCCTGTTCGACTTGTAGGTCTCACAGTCAAGCTCCCTTCTGCTTTTGCACTCAACGACTGATTTCCAACCAGCCTGAGGGAACCTTTGTGCGCCTCCGTTACCTTTTAGGAGGCGACCGCCCCAGTCAAACTGCCCATCAGATACTGTCCGCTTCCCGGATAACGGGTAAGCGTTAGAACCCTAGCTCTAAAAGAGTGGTATCTCACCGATGACTCAATAGTACCCACAAGCACTATTTCAACGTCTCCCACCTATTCTGCGCATTCAGAGCCCGAGCACAATATCAAACTACAGTAAAGCTTCATAGGGTCTTTCTGTCCGGGTGTATGTAGTCCGCATCTTCACAGACAATTCTATTTCGCCGAGCCTCTCTCCGAGACAGCGCGCAAATCGTTACACCTTTCGTGCGGGTCGGAACTTACCCGACAAGGAATTTCGCTACCTTAGGACCGTTATAGTTACGGCCGCCGTTCACCGGGGCTTCAGTCGCCAGCTTCACTAAAAGCTAACCAGCTTCCTTAACCTTCCGGCACTGGGCAGGTGTCAGCCCCCATACATCGTCTTGCGACTTAGCGGAGACCTGTGTTTTTGGTAAACAGTCGCTTGCGCCTCTTCACTGCGACCAGCTCTCGCTGGCACCCCTTCTCCCGAAGTTACGGGGCCATTTTGCCGAGTTCCTTAGAGAGAGTTATCTCGCGCCCCTCGGTATTCTCTACCACCCCACCTGTGTCGGTTTCGGGTACTGGCATTTGTGTCTTAACGAGTATAGGGCTTTTCTTGGAAGCATGACATCACCAACTTCGCTGCCGTAGCAGCTCGTACTCACGCCTTAGCTCAAGATGTTTTCTCCATCTCTCAAAGCCTCGAACGCTTGAACCAGTAACCAACATCTGGCCTGGTTAGCCTTCTCCGTCCCCCTTCTCAAAACACATCTGGTACAGGAATATTGACCTGTTATCCATCGACTACGCCTTTCGGCCTCGCCTTAGGTCCAGACTAACCCTCCGCGGACGAGCCTGCCGGAGGAACCCTTAGGGTTTCGGGGCATGGGATTCTCACCCATGTTTTCGCTACTCAAGCCGACATTCTCACTTCTATGCTGTCCACGTCCGCTTACGCTAACGCTTCACCCTACATAGAACGCTCCCCTACCATAAATAAATTTATCCGCAGCTTCGGTATAACGCTTAGCCCCGTTCATTTTCGGCGCAGGATCGCTCGACCAGTGAGCTATTACGCACTCCTTTGAGGATGGCTGCTTCTAGGCAAACCTCCTGGTTGTCTGGGCAATCCCACCTCCTTTATCACTTAGCGTTAATTTTGGGACCTTAGCTGGCGGTCTGGGCTGTTTCCCTCTTGACTATGGAGCTTATCCCCCACAGTCTGACTGCCTAGTTACACACAGGGTATTCAGAGTTCATATCGATTTGGTACCGCTTTCGCAGCCCGCACCGAAATGGTTGCTTTACCCCCCTGCTGGAGCACTAGACGCTACGCCTCAACGTATTTCGGGGAGAACCAGCTAGCTCCTGGTTCGATTGGCATTTCACCCCTAACCACAGCTCATCCGCTGAATTTTCAACTTCAGTCGGTTCGGACCTCCACTTGGTATCACCCAAGCTTCATCCTGGCCATGGTTAGATCACCAGGGTTCGGGTCTATAAACACTGACAAACGCCCTATTAAGACTCGCTTTCGCTGTGGCTCCACCATTTCCGGTTTAACCCGCCAGTGCCTATAAGTCGCCGGCTCATTCTTCAACAGGCACACGGTCACCCGATTAGTCGGGCTCCCATTGCTTGTAAGCTCACGGTTTCATGTTCTATTTCACTCCCCTCCCGGGGTTCTTTTCACCTTTCCCTCGCGGTACTGTTTCACTATCGGTCACACAGTAGTACTTAGCCTTACGAGGTGGTCCTCGCAGATTCACACGGAATTCCACGTGCTCCGTGCTACTCGGGATACAGCTAGGTCAACTTATCTTTCGATTACGGGGCTTTCACCCTCTGTGGCACGCCATTCAAACGTTTCTTCTAGACTTGTTGATCCATATTGCTGTCCCACAACCCCGATAGTCAAGACTATCGGTTTGGGCTGTTCCCCGTTCGCTCGCCGCTACTGAGGGAGTCGTTATTTACTTTCTCTTCCTCCAGCTACTAAGATGTTTCAGTTCGCTGGGTTAGCTCGCACCAACCTATATATTCAGTTGGCCGTACATGGGGTTGCCCCATTCGGAAATTCCCGGATCAAAGTGTGCTTCCAACTCCCCGAGACTTATCGCAGGTAACCACGTCCTTCATCGCCTCTGTGTGCCTAGGTATCCTCCGTGAGCCCTTTGTAGCTTGACCAATAACTTCAAAAATTGAAGCATCAGCTTAATAGAATTGTTATTAATGCATTCGCACAAATAATAAATCTGCATCATTAAAGATGCTTATTGTCTTTAAAAATAATCTATGCAGTTGTCAAGGTTCTCTGAAAACAATGAAATTAATTCAATGAGTCCAGCATCTTAATGATTTCATTAGGAAGCTAGATTCGTTCAGAATTTGATCACAACTCAAAACATTTCCTTTCTACCGGTTATGGAAGAGGTGGTAATCAGTGGAGGTAAGCGGACTCGAACCGCTGACATCCTGCTTGCAAAGCAGGCGCTCTACCAACTGAGCTATACCCCCAACATAGAGATATGGGCCATCCTGGACTTGAACCAGGGACCTCACCCTTATCAGGGGTGCGCTCTAACCACCTGAGCTAATGGCCCAGGAAAAATAATGGGTGTGACCTAGAAAAACTTAGGAAATGAAATTCTTAATAAATTAAAAACGTGAGATACCGATCGACCTAAGGTGACAAAATAATAATATTAAACATTTTGTTGTCTCCCTGTTAGGAGGTGATCCAGCCGCACCTTCCGGTACGGCTACCTTGTTACGACTTCACCCCAGTCATTAGCCCCACCTTCGGCGTCCTCCTCCACAAGGGTTGGAGTAACGACTTCGGGCATGGCCAACTTCCATGGTGTGACGGGCGGTGTGTACAAGGCCCGGGAACGTATTCACCGCAGTATGCTGACCTGCGATTACTAGCGATTCCTACTTCACGTAGGCGAGTTGCAGCCTACGATCTGAACTGAGCCACGGTTTATGGGATTTGCTAGCTCTCGCGAGTTTGCTGCCCTTTGTCCGTAGCATTGTAGTACGTGTGTAGCCCAGGGTGTAAGGGGCATGATGACTTGACGTCATCCACACCTTCCTCCGGTTTATCACCGGCGGTCTTTCTAGAGTGCCCAACTAAATGCTGGCAACTAAAAACGTGGGTTGCGCTCGTTGCGGGACTTAACCCAACATCTCACGACACGAGCTGACGACAGCCATGCACCACCTGTCACTGCATTCCCGAAGGCACCCTCAAATTTCTAAGAGGTTCGCAGGATGTCAAACCCTGGTAAGGTTCTTCGCGTTGCATCGAATTAAACCACATACTCCACCGCTTGTGCGGGCCCCCGTCAATTCCTTTGAGTTTCACACTTGCGTGCGTACTCCCCAGGCGGAACACTTAACGCGTTAGCTACGACACCGAAGGGGTCGATTCCCCCGACACCTAGTGTTCATCGTTTACGGCCAGGACTACAGGGGTATCTAATCCCTTTCGCTCCCCTGGCTTTCGTCCATGAGCGTCAGTAATGGCCCAGCAGAGCGCCTTCGCCACTGGTGTTCTTCCCGATATCTACGCATTTCACCGCTACACCGGGAATTCCCTCTGCCCCTACCATACTCAAGCCTTTCAGTTTCCACTGCCATGATGGAGTTAAGCTCCACGCTTTAACAGCAGACTTGAAAAGCCGCCTGCGGACGCTTTACGCCCAATAATTCCGGATAACGCTTGCCACTCCCGTATTACCGCGGCTGCTGGCACGGAATTAGCCGTGGCTTATTCCTCAAGTACCGTCATATCTTCTTCCTTGAGAAAAGAGGTTTACAGCCCAGAGGCCTTCGTCCCTCACGCGGCGTTGCTCCGTCAGGCTTTCGCCCATTGCGGAAAATTCCCCACTGCTGCCTCCCGTAGGAGTCTGGGCCGTGTCTCAGTCCCAGTGTGGCTGATCATCCTCTCAGACCAGCTACTGATCGAAGCCTTGGTGAGCCATTACCTCACCAACTAGCTAATCAGACGCGAGCTCATCCTCAGGCGAAATTCATTTCACCAGTAGGCATATGGGGTATTAGCGGTCGTTTCCAACCGTTATCCCCCTCCTGAGGGCAGATTCTCACGCGTTACTCACCCGTCCGCCACTAACCCGAAGGTTCGTTCGACTTGCATGTGTTAAGCACGCCGCCAGCGTTCATCCTGAGCCAGGATCAAACTCTCCGTTGTGTTCAAATCCTTTTGTAGATAAATCTACTCAA
>LUMN01000310.1_pt1 | contig 15948 bp, 15 predicted proteins | sample 729991 | NCBI WGS metagenome assembly LUMN01 (sample SAMN03860262, study PRJNA289734) | marine metagenome | biome: seawater column; feature: ocean; material: water; isolation source: Red Sea water column Station 22 - depth 25m | place: Saudi Arabia: Red Sea | collected 2011-10-15 | depth 25 m
GAAGAACCTTTTTGCCCATCTTTAAATGACTCGTACATTTCAGATATCTCAGAACGCTGATAGCTACGTATGTTTGTAGCAATCCTCTCATAAGTAGATGCGAGTATACCAAGTGAGCTAACAACCTCTGCATACCGGTCTCTACTTACAATCTGATTTGCAAACTGCTCAGGCTTTAAATTTAATTTCTCAAGTGTAAGCTTCTCCATTTCAGAAGTAACTACTGAGTGATTTCCAACTGGGCCACTTAATTTACCAAAAGAAATATTATTTTTAGAATTCTCAAGTCGATTCAATCCTCGGGCAACTTCTAGGTGCCAGTTGCCAAAGATATTTCCTAAAAAAGTTTCTTCTGCGTAAACACCATGAGTTCTCCCAATAATCGAAGTATCTTTTTCTTGCACAGCTTTCTCCTGTAAAGTCGAAAGCAAATCGTTTATTAAATCCTTAACATAATCAAGTGACTGCATAATTAAAACGCTATTTGCAGTGTCTACTATGTCTGAGCTTGTTAATCCATAATGTATCCAATTAGAACCTTCACCAACTTTTTTTTGCAATATATCAACAAATGAAGCTAAATCATGGTTTGTAATCTCCTCTTTTTTATACACTTCATTCTTTTGAACAACTGATTGATTTATTTTTTTAGCGATTCCATTTTCAGCTACATCTAACTCTTCTAGTGTCTCAACATATTTTTCTTGAACCAATTTCCATGTATCGAATTTGTTTTGATCGTCCCAAATAGAATTAATTTCTGGATTTAAATATCTCTCAATCATTTTAAATTATTATATTTTCTGTTCTCTCAGGCCCAACAGAGATGAACGTAATGGGTACTTCAATAAAGTCTTCAATTGCTTTTATGTAAGTTTGTGCATTTTTTGGTAAGTCTTCAAAATTCTTTACTGAGGAAATATCTTCTGTCCATCCATCAAAAGCTTGATAAGCAGGCTCAGCTTTATAATGAATACTTTCTTTATATGGATAATCTGTAAAAAGCTCATTTTCATATTTATATCCAATACATAAATTTATTTTTTCTAGTCCTGAGAGGACATCAAGTTTTGTTATAAATAGTTCAGTTAATGAATTAACTCTTACTGAATACTTCAAAGAAATTAAATCAAGCCAACCACATCTTCTTCTACGACCTGTAACTACACCAAACTCTGCACCCTTTTCGATTAGGTAGTCACCAATTTCATTTTTTTGTTCTGTTATAAATGGTCCACTTCCAACTCGAGATATATAGGCTTTTGTTACTCCTACAATACGGTCTATATTTTTTGGACCAACTCCGGATCCAATAGCAGCATTTCCTGCGGATGTATTTGAGCTAGTTACAAATGGATAAGTTCCATGATCTATGTCGAGCAGTGTACCTTGGGCCCCTTCAAATAAAATTGTTTTACTCTCTTTAATAGCATTTTCAATTAAAAGTGAGGTGTCTTTTGTATGGTTAGTAACAATATCTCTATAACCATTAAATTCTTCAATTATTTCCTCAGCTACCAAAGGAGGGCGCTCGTAAATTTTTGTAAGAGTGAGGTTAGTTTCTTCGATATTCGATTTTACTTTTTTTTCAAATACTTCTTGGTCTAACAAGTCCTGCACCCTTATGCCACGTCTCTGTATTTTGTCCGCATAACAAGGTCCAATTCCTTTTTTTGTCGTTCCTATTTTGTTTTCTCCTAAACTTTCTTCAATTAATTCGTCAAGCAATTTGTGATAGGGCATTATAAGATGAGCATTTGGTGAAATAGCTAACTTCTCAGTATCTATGTTCTTATCTTCTAACATTTTGAGTTCTTGTTTTAAAAAACCCAAGTCTATTACACACCCTGAACCGATTACTGGAACACAGTCAGGATATAGAACTCCAGAAGGTGTTAAAGACAGAGCAATTTTATCTTCTCCAACTACAATTGTGTGACCAGCATTGTTTCCGCCTTGAAATCTGACAACAAAATCAGCTGTTGAAGCAAAAAAATCTGTGACTTTACCCTTACCTTCATCTCCCCACTGGGCGCCGAGAACTACGGTAGTGGACAATTTTTTCTCCTTAGATACAACATAAAATAATAATGCAGTTTTCTTATAAACAGTAGGGGTTTCTTAGCGAATTTAAATTAAATTGCAAACAGTTTGTTTATTTACATAATTTTTCATTGATACAAAAACCTAACTATATTAAATTAATTACATACGGCTTCTAATGAAGCTGTCTACTTTTAATTAAAAGGAGATAAACATTGAATAAAAAAGCAATTGTTTTTCTTTTAGTATTTGCAATGGTAATCGTCGCTTGTGGAGACACAACCGAAGAAGCTGCTGTTGAAGTTACTGAAGAAGAACATGACCACGAAGGGGAATCAACTCTTGAACAAGTTCAAGAAAGAGGATTCCTTAAGTGCGGTGTTAGCACCGGTGCGACTGGATTCACTGAAGTAGGGGACGACGGTTCTTATTCAGGATTTGACGTTGACTACTGTTATGCAGTTGCTGCTGCTGTTTTTGGCGATTACAGTAAAGTTGAATTTAAGCAACTTACTGCTGCTGAAAGATTCACAGCACTTAGCGCTGGTGAAATCGACGTGTTAATAAGAAACACAACATGGACTCAAAGCCGAGACACTGAGCTTGGTAATGATTTTGGACCAACAACTTACTTTGACGGTCAACAATTAATGGGTAGAGTTTCTGATGGACTTTCTTCATCTTCAACTCTTGCTGACATTGATGGACTAAGAGTATGTACAAATGCTGGTACAACCACTGAAAAGAATATTACAGAAGGTGCTGGACTTGTAGGAGCCACAATTGAGCTTGTTACAGTTGAAGCATTCTCAGAAGCAATTGACAAGTTCATTGCTGGTGAGTGTGATATTGTAACAACAGACGGTTCAGGATTAGTTGGTAGAAGAGCAGTTAATGATGCTCTTAATGACTGGGCAATTTTCCCACAATCACCAATTTCTAAAGAACCATTAGGTCCAACATACAGATCAAATGATAGCCAATGGGCTGACATCATTAACTGGGTTGTTTATGCAACAATCATTGCTGATGAGTATGGAGTTACAAGAGCTAACATCGACTCATTTGACTATGATGCTGCACCAGAAATGGGTAGATTATTTGGTAAGAATGACGGAGAGCTTCAAACAAAGATGGGTCTTAGTGCTGATGCGTATTACAACGTTGTAAAGCAAATCGGTAACTACGACGAAATCTTCTCACGAAACCTAAATCCATTAGGTCTCTACAGAGAAGGTGGAGCTAACGCTCGCTGGACAGAAGGCGGATTAGTTTACGCACCACCAGCAAGGTAATTTTTACCTATTTATAATTAGTAAAAGGGGCTTTTAGCCCCTTTTACTTTGAATATGAAAACTGAATCTGATAGGATTTATTTATGAAAAATGCGCTTAAGACTCTATCGTTTTTTAGGAACGTAGTATTTCTTAAGTGGGCTTCACAAATAGTATTTTTAGTAGGCCTTCTTTATATTATCTGGAGCTATATCCAAAATGCAGTTGTTAATCTTGAACAAACCAATATTGCTTTTTCATGGGGATGGTTAGGAGAAACACCAGGCGTTTCAATTGCAGAAGGAATGTATACCCTCCCTAATTCAGGTCGACAGATGATCCAAGTTGGGATGCTAAATATGTTAAGGGTCACAGTTACAGGTATATTTGCAGCAACATTTTTGGGTACGTTTCTTGGTATTGCTCGTTTATCAAAAAACTATATAGTAGAAAAAACTTCAACAGGTTTGTTAGAAGTTGTTCGAAATGTTCCTCTGTTAGTACAAATTTTCTTTTTCCAAGCTTTTGTATTGACTTTTCCTAGATTAGAAGTTTTTGATGTAGGAACATACAATCTTCATGTAAGTGCAAAAGGCATTGCCTTTCCTTGGTTAAATAGGCAACCTACAGCATATTTATTTTGGGTATATTTAATAGCCATTTTAATTTTGGCTAACAAAATTTATAAGTGGAGAGTGCAAATTCTTGAAAGAGAAGGTAGAGAGACTAGGCCTTTTCTTTGGTCAGTTGGAATCTTTTTTGGATTACTGGTTGCTGGCTGGTATGGAGGATATCGAGTTATGGGCGTTATTGGATTCTTAGCTGGATATATTTCAACTGGCGTTGATCTTTTACCTGCTATTTTTTATCAGATACTTTTTTCTTCGGTTGCAGTATTCATTGGTTTTAGGTCTACAAAGAAGTTTATTGATAGCAAAAAATCAGAAGAAGCACAGGGAATTTATAGCGATGACGATTACTTTAAAATTATATTAAATGTAGTAGTTGTATTGCTAGTCGTTGTCTTAATGTTTTCTTCTGTAGGGTTAGGACTTTCTAACTTCTTAGTTGGTGACGAAATTGTTTTCAAAGCAGATTGGGGGGTTCCTCAATTTTTTGATGGTGTAAATAATAAACTTTATTGGAACCCTGAAGCAAAAATTGTATTAGAAGCTGAATTAGATGGTATGAAAAAAGCGGAAATTGTTGATTGGATTGCAGTTCCAGGAACAGAAGTCACAAAGGGCGATGTGGTAGCAATAGTTACTGCAAAAGATTTGAAAGGTGATTTAAATCAAGAGATATCCATTAATGCAAAATATACAGGTGTAATTGAAGAGGTTTTTGTCTCTAACGGAGATACTATAAAAATTAACGATAAAACATACGACATTCGAGTAACAGACAGCAAGCCACTAGAGTTATCAAGACCAAAAGTCGAACAAATTGGAACTACTAAGTTTAAAAGATATGCTGAAGGATTCGGCAAGAGCCTTTCTGTGGGGTATTTTGCTATTTGGCTTGGCGTCGTTCTCTATACTGCGATATTTATTTCTGAAGTAGTAAGAGCTGGAATAATGGCAGTTTCAAAAGGACAATCTGAAGCAGGTCTTTCTCTTGGGCTTGGACGTGGTGCCCTATTGAGGCTAGTAGTTTTACCACAGGCAATCAGAGTAATGCTTCCTCCAATGGGCAATCAGTATCTAAACCTTGCCAAGAACACGTCTTTAGGTATAGCAGTAGCATATCCAGAAATTGTTGCAGTGGGTCAAACTTTATATAACCAAGAGGGACAGACACTACCAGTATTTTTAATCTGGATGGCGTTTTACAGTACAGTAAGCTTGACTATTTCAACAATAATCAATTATTACAATAGAAAAATGAAGATAGTGGAGAGGTAATGGTTGATTTAATAAAAAAGAACGCAAAGTCATTACAAGAGAGCTTGTTCTCCTCAGTTGGATCTGCAGTTTTAACTATTGCTACAACTTATCTTGTAATTAATTTTTTTAGAGGCATGCTTGGTTTTGCATTAACATCGGATAAAGATTGGCTTGCGGTTTTAAATAATATGCAGCTCTACATGGTTCAAGCATATCCAGAGGAAGATTTTATTAGAGTTTGGCTATCAGTTGGACTTACTTTTGTTCTTGCAGGATTATCTATTGGCATTTGGAGAAGTGATGATAGGGTAAAAAGTTCACAGGTATTTAATTCATTTTTCAAAGGTGGCCTTGGTGTACTGTTTTTTACAATTATTGCTCCAACAAATGCAAGCTTCATGGGAAATGACGGATCGGTCATAACAGAAGAAGTCTTTTCTATGGATACAAGGTTAGGAATCTTAATTCCGGTTGCTGTTTTCTGTGTAATATTTTTTAGTATTCGCTTTACAAATGTTAAATTTACTGTAAATAGCTCTGACATGGTTTTCTTTTATTTATTTATTCCAGTAGCACTTCTTTGGTTTGTGAAACTTCCTACTATTCAACTTGATCAAAATAATGAAAGAATTATTCCTGATCCTGTTATGCCTATAGCTGATACTACAAAAATTCCCTGGACAGTTATTTTTGTGTCATTTTTAGTTAGTTATTTTATTGGGATGTATCTTAAAAACATAAAAAGTATTAAGTCAATCATGTCTTTGTCTTGGTTTCTATTACCTCTTTTAATTTTTTCTTGGATTTTCAAAAAACCACAAATTGATATGTCAGTTGTGCTTGGCAGCGACCTTCCTATTTTTGGTGTTTTCTTACTTTGGGGCTTTCTAGTAATTACTTTTGTAAACAACTCTATATTTAAAAAATATTACTCAACTTACTTAGGAGTAACTTTCTTATTAACACTTGTTGGAGTGTTTTCCGGTTTACCAATGTTGGCTAAAACTTGCTTACTTTTGATAGCTTTGTTCTCTGTTGTAGTACCAGCGGTATCAACTTCCTCACAGGGTAAAAGAAGTCTTTTGATTGTGTGGGCGGTTGCATTAGTTACCCTTACCTTTTTACTTAGAGGAGGAGCATCAGATACTGGTATAGTTGTTCCTGGTTCAAGTATTTTTGGAGGGTTTTCATTAACATGGCTACTAGCCATATTTGGAACATATGTCTCATTCCCACTTGGAGTTTTGTTGGCACTAGGAAGAAACTCAAAACTACCAATAATTAGAATTGTGTGTACTGGAATCATTGAATTAACTAGGTCTGTGCCTTATATAACTTGGCTATTTTTTGCAAGTGTTACGTTAGCAGTATTTTTACCTGCAGGAGTTGAATTCAACTTAATAGTAAGAGTCCTAATGGTGACAGCTTTCTTCAGTGGAGCATACTTTGCAGAAAATATCAGAGGAGGCCTTCAATCCATTCCAAAAGGTCAATATGAAGCTGCTGATGCAATAGGAATGAGTCCATTTCAAAAGATTTCTTTAATTATTATGCCGCAGGCCTTAAGAGCAGTTATACCTACTCTTGTGAGCAGTGCTATTACAGCTTTTAAAGACTCAAGCCTTGTGACAATTATTGGATTATTTGACTTCCTTACTATAGGAAAAACTGTTATCGGAAATCAATCTATACCTGTAAACTTTGTTGGTCATGATAGAGAAAATTTAATTTTCGTAGCAATTGTATATTGGATATTTACATTTACGCTTTCAAGAAGAAGCATGAAAGTTGAAAAGAAGTTAGGATTAGGAGAGAGGTAATAACTTATGAGCATAATTCAAACAAAAGATGTCAAAAAATGGTTCGGAGACTTCCAGGCTCTAAAAGGCATCACTATGGATGTAGCAGAAGGAGAAGTTCTTGTTGTTTGTGGACCTTCAGGCTCTGGTAAATCTACATTTATTAGATGCATTAATAGACTTGAGCAACACCAAGAAGGCCAAATAATTGTTGACGGCATTGAGCTTACAAATGACTTAAAGAACATCGAAGCAATTAGATCTGAAGTTGGAATGGTTTTCCAAAGCTTTAATCTTTTCCCACACTTAACTGTTATGCAAAACATTACCCTTGCACAGATATGGGTTAGAAAAAAGAATAGAGCTGAATCTGAAGAAAAAGCAATGGAATTATTAGAGCGAGTTGGAATTCCTGAGCAAGCACAAAAATTTCCAGGACAACTATCTGGTGGTCAGCAACAAAGAGTTGCAATTGCAAGAGCTCTAGCAATGGAACCAAAAATTATGCTTTTTGATGAGCCAACATCAGCGTTAGACCCTGAAATGATTAAAGAAGTGTTAGATGTAATGAAAGAGTTAGCAAAGTCTGGAATGACTATGATTGTTGTAACTCATGAAATGGGCTTTGCTAAAGAAGTTGCAGATAGAGTAATGTTATTTGACGAAGGCATGTTAGTTGAAGAAAACACTCCAGAAGAATTCTTTAATAATCCAAAGAGTGATAGAACTAAGTTATTCCTAAGCCAAATACTTTAAAGCTGATCCCAAAGATTTTTTTCAGCTAAATCAATGATGGAAGCACCCATTGCATATGCACCATCATATATGGCTTTATGACCAATTTTTCTACCTACATCTTGTGCATTTTCCATGAAGAGCTTATACATTGTTTCATTGTTATTAATTTCTTCATATCTGTAATCAGGTGATGTAATTTTTACTTCACACTTTGTTGATAATGCAGCAGCATTAGCAAAGTTATAAAAGTCTTGCTCTAACTGGTCTAACCCTTCTTCATTTAGCGATCTTAAATACCATTCTGATTTTGTATATGATGGAATTATATTTGGTTTAAAACCGCCATCTTTTATTACACCGTGCATTCTGTTGCTTTGTACCATTTGCTGTCGATAGGTCGATGCATTAACAAACAGTTGTATTTGTGCATCTAGGGCATTGATTCCTTGATCAGGCGCACCAGCAGCATGTGCGTCTTTACCAAAATACTCAACTGTGTATTGTTGAATAGTCGTAAATGTAGGATTCACCACATCTTCATAGCCAGGATGAATCATCATTGAGCATGAAGCGTCCTCAAATGCTCCTTCGTTAATAAGAATAATTTTTCCACCCCCACCTTCTTCAGCAGGAGTTCCTAGGAGCTTTACTCTAATACCTAATTTTGAAGCTATGTCCTTTAAACCCAATCCTGCACCTATAGACGCTGTTGCAATAATGTTGTGTCCACATGCATGGCCAATTTCAGGCAAGGCATCATATTCAACACATATAACTGTAAGAGGGCCCTCTTCACCAAATGTAATATCAAAAGCTGTTTCAAGACCATGAGAAGGATAATTTACAGATTTTGAATTTTTTTGAATATAGTCAACTAAATATTTTGATGTTTTGAATTCTTCAAATCCTAATTCTGGGTTTTCATACATCCAATCACTGACGTCACACAAGCTTTCAAACAAACCATCCAAGCAATTTTTAAAATCATTTTTATAGCTCATGAATTGATTCTACTAAAGTAATCTTCATCGTACACACTGGAATTATTCCAAATTATCCAATCTAGGCCTTTATCTTCTGCTGCTTTAATATTCAACCTTACATCTTCTGAAGAATGCCAAAACCCTTGAAGAAAAGGTCGCAAGCTTTTTTCCTGTACCCCTCTAGAAAGCCCATCATTTAATGCCGCCGTAACAACTTCATAAGGGAAATTATTGGGATAACTGTATCCAAATGAGCCTTTAGAGTAATGAGATGGATAGACCATAGGAGAAATAAAATCTACAGTATTAACAATTGTTTCTAAGTACTGCCCTATACCGTTATCATTTTTTGCATTTAAGACATACCCAAATATATCAGCAGAAGCTAAACATCCACTGTCATGCAACAGGTTCGTAGCGTCTTGAAGAAATGAATTAATATTTTTTGTCCTGTTTTCAGAATTACTTTCCTCATCAAAAACTAAGCCCTGATAACTTGTGTCAGGGTATCTTATATAATCAAATTGAATCTCATCAAAACCTAGCAAACACGCTTCAAGAGCAACATTTAGAATGTATTCTCTGCTTGTACTATCACTTGGATCAAGAAAATATTGACCGTCTTGGGAGTAGGGCTTGCTTGTTGAAATGTCAGTGATTGCTGATTTAGGATATGTTTTTGAAAAGATAGGATCTTGGAAAGCAACAACTCGTCCAATTAAATAAATATTAAATTCTTCTTTAAAGGACTTTAAAGTTTGGGTATTGTATTTAATTCTTTCATTTTTTAATTCTTCAACCTCTGGTATTTGACTGTCATAGAGTAAATGGCCATTATCCGTTTTAACATCGAGAACTATTGTGTTTACAACAGTGTTTGACAAAATATTTTTGATTGGGTCTATTTTTTTTTCTTCTAAAAAATGATAACCACTTAGATATATTCCTTTAATACCACTATTAGTAGCGCGGAATTCCTCCCATCTGTTTATAGCGATATATTCATTAATTTCTTTCAAATTTTCGTTTTGTATTTCTTCAAAATTATTAAATAAGTAATTATTGCTGTTAATTAAAACCTGAAATTTTTCGCTTATTAATTGTTTTTGATCCTCTGTGAGAGAAATGGTTTTTTTCTCTTCAACTTTTGTGTCTTCAAATAAGTTTTCACTAATTTCAACCACTAAATCAAAATAACTTATTCCATCATCGTTTACGTTATTGATACTTAAGGGAACAACCAAAAATGCAAAAATTAAAATTATGAAAAAGACCCTGTTCATACTCATATTTTAGATTACTTATACTAATCTTTCATAGCTAGTTTTATAATACCTATATGAACAATCAGAATTATTTGAGAGCTGAAAAGTTTTTTGAGATACCAGTAATGATTTCTGTGCTTATGCTCATACCGGTATTAATTATCGAATACACACAACAAACACTTAGCTCTGTAGCTTTATATTTAAATTGGGGAATTTGGATAGTTTTTTTACTCGAATATGTGATTTTATTTTACTTTGCAGATGACAAATTAAAGTTTGTTAAAAGTCATAAGATCGAATTAGTAATTGTTATATTCTCATTTCCAATTGTTCCAGAGGGTTTACAATCTTCTGGATTTTTGAGGTTTGCAAGGCTCCCAAGATTATTGAACGCATTAAGATTTTTCAGGCTTGCTGCTTTGCTTGGAAGGTTTGGGACAACCGTAAAGTCTATTTTTAATTCAAAGGGACTCAGATTTATTGTGTATGCAACTATTGGCATAGTGTTGTTCTTTGGCTTCCTTTTTTACATTTCTGAACCTGGCGTCACATCATACAGTGATGGCTTGTGGTGGGCTCTTGTGACAATTACTACAGTAGGTTATGGCGATATCACCCCTCTTACAAATCTTGGTCGCATAATTGCCAGCTCTTTGATGATTATGGGTATTGGTTTTATTGCAACGATTACAGCTGCTGTTTCTTCTTATTTTATTTCTAGCTTTAGTGACAAAGAGGTTACTATAAATGAACTAGGTGAGAAGTTAGATAAACTTGAAGAAGAAATAAAAAGCTTAAAAAAAGAAATAAATGATAGATAATCAACTATTCCAGCTTTCTGATGATTTTTTTCAAAATTCTCTAGCTTCATCTCCTACATCCGCAATTATGCGAGGATACAAAGAGTATTTTGATCAAATAGAAGATCTTTCTGAGGAAACCTTTGATAAAGAAGAACAACTAGTAAATGAATTTATTTCCAGACTAGAAAAAATAGACCTAAACACCCTATCTCATAGAGAAAAAATAACACATGGGATGCTTGAATTTGCCTTGAGCTCTAATAAAGACGCTCTGCTCGATAAGAATTGGGAATTTGGTGCAGGTGTATCTGGATTCACTGGTTATCTGATTGATTACAATCAGCGATTATTTATTCCCGATGTTGAGTCTGCTGACCTGTTATTGAAAAGATTAGAACTATACGATAGACTTTTTACACAAATTGCTCAAGTTCAAAAAGAGGGTCTTTTAAATAATAGAGTTGCTACAAAACGAAACCTATTGCGAACAATCGATCAATTAGAAAACTATCTCAACACCCCTTTAGAAAAGGACACTTTATTGTTGGTTAACTTTTCGACTGATGTAGGAGAGCTAGAAATATCCAATTGGAAAGAAAAAGCAAAGAAAATTATTGAAACAAATGTAAGGCCTGCTGTTTTAACTTATTTAGACCAGCTAAAGGAAGAGCACCTCCCTAAAGGTCGTACAGATGAAAAGTCAGGAATCTTATGGATTGAAGGCGGAGAAGAGACTTATCTCAGAGCTTTAAGAAGATATACAGGTCATAAAAATACAACTGTTAAGGAGGTTCATAATATAGGAATTTCTGAGATAGAAAGGCTAAAGACTGAGTTTTTTGAGATTGGAAAAAATGTCTTTTCTGATGCAAATTCACCTGAAGAGGTAATCTATAAAATGCAGACGGAACCGGCAATGCGGTATGAAAGCAAAGAACAGATGCTTAAGATAGCTGAAGATACTATTGAAAGATCTTACAAACCTCTTAACAAGTGGTTCACTGTATTTCCAAAATCTCCGTGTAAAGTTTTACCTGCACCTCCTGAATCTGAACAACATGCTCCTCCAGCTTATTATGTAGCGCCACTACCTGATGGTTCAAGAGATGGAACATATTTTCTTAATACTTATAAGCCTGAAACTAAAAGTATTTTTGAGGCAGAGTCTGTTGCATTTCATGAAGCTATTCCAGGTCACCATCTAGATAGAACTATTGCAGTTGAATTACAAGATGTTCCAGATTTTCAACGCTATGTAGCATCAACAGCATTTGTAGAGGGCTGGGGGCTTTATGCAGAACAGCTTGCAAATGAAATGGGACTTTATTCTAACGATGTTCAGCAGCTTGGAAGATTAGGAAATGATGCATGGAGAGGATGTCGCCTTGTGCTTGACACAGGTTTGCATGGAATGGGTTGGTCAAGAGATAAAGCAATTGAATTTTTTAGAGCAAACTCTCCAATTGAAGAAATAAATTCAGAAATTGAGACTGATAGATATATTGCTTGGCCAGGACAAGCATGTTCATATAAAATGGGTCAGTTAAAGATTGAAGAACTACGAAAAAAAGCTGAAAACGAACTTGGCGATAAGTTTGATATTAGATACTTCCACGATGAAGTCTTATGCGACGGGGGAATTACCCTTCCAATTTTAGAAAATAAGATTAACTCTTTTATTGCAAAATATAAAAGCTAAACAAAAAGATAAGTTAGTTTTCTCCAAAACCATTCTAGAGGTCCATAATTAAATCTATCTAAAATTGGTTTTGACCAAGATATTTGAATCATCCAAACTAAAAATACATAGACTATTAATTGTGATCTTGAAAACGTATCTAAACCAAATGCACCTAAGATAAAAACTCCAAAGATTGTCTGAGTAATATAATTTGTTAATGCCAACTTACCGCATGCTCGTAACCTCTTACTTATAGAATCTTTTAGTTTCAAATTGAGAATTGTCAAAAGTCCTGTATATCCTAAAACTATTGGTATGACTGATAGAGTGTTAAAAATATTGCTGATGAAAAGAACAGATGGATCATAGTTTGAACTAATAAGCAAATAGATACTGTAAATAGCCAAGGGTAAACCTATTGAAAATCCAAAAAGAGAGATTTTTTTATAATATGAAATTTCTTTCTTACCTTGAATAATGTTTAATTTGTATAACAAAAAACCAAATAGCATTAAAGATATTGCTCTAAAAAATGCTCCAATATACCACCACATGGCAACAAGAATGCCCCAAGATTCTGAATCTGGAAACCAAAACTTACCATATGATAATGCACCGCCTTCACTGGCTAAAAGAACCCACTCTTCTTGTGAAATCAAGTTTCCGCTTGTATCGTATAACGAAGAGAAATAGTTTGTTATTAAAATAAATGCTATCATCAAAAAAACTATTGCAGCAAATATGAATTTCGGATTTTCAACTTTGGGAAATATGATTAGCAAAAAAGCACAAATTGCATATGGTGCAAGTATGTCACCTTCCCAAATTGATAGGTGAATCAGCCCAAAACAAAATAATAAAAAATTTCTCCAAATAGCTAGTGTTTTTGGTTTCGAAGTCTTTTTTTCTGCATTTTCTAAAAATATCATTATGCCAACACCAAAAAGCATTGAAAATAAACCCATCATTTTTTGCTCAAAAAATACTGATGAAATTACCAAAACTATCCAATCAAGAGTATTATCAAGTCCGTATGTTGATGAATTTGTAGTTGCAGTAATCGGAAGGCCAAATGCTATTACGTTTATTACAAGTATTCCGAGTAGAGCAAAACCTCTAATAAAATCTAAATTTGTAATTCTCTGAACAGAGTTCATTAAAAATTTATACTAATCTTCTTCTTCAGAGTAGCTTTTATTAAACATCCAAAGAATGGTGTAAGCTAATGCAATTCCAAATATGTACAAGTTAAAATTAGGAAGTTCGTTAACTTCAAGATTAAAAATTCCATCAACAATAGCAATTAAAACTCTGAGAACAATTCCAGAACCAATCAGTCTTACAAAGCTAAATTTTTTTAAAAAAGCTATTATATTGCCAGTATCCATTGATTTTATTCTAGATGTTTTTCTTTAAGGAATTGTTTGATTTTTTAACAATTTCATTTTTATAGCTTTGGTGGATTTCTTTTTCTTTATTTTTGGAATCTATTTTTTGATTTGAAATTTCATTTTCTAAGTAAATAAGTTTGTTTTGTAATTCTTCTATTTTATCTTTCATTTCATAAATGATTTTTATACCATCTAAGTTGATTCCTCTCTGTGATAAATTTTGAATCTGGATTAATTTGTCTATATCTTCCTGAGAGTATCGCCTTGTTCCTCCACCAGTCCTGAATGGCTTAATTAAACCTTTTTGCTCATAGGTCCGTATTGTTTGTTGATGGATACCTGAGAGGGTAGAGGCTACTGAAATAAAATAAATAGCCTTAGAGTCATCATTACTCATATAAATACTTCCTTGGACTGTCTCCAGATTCAAATTGATCACGATAATTCTCAAGATGTTTTTTTGCAGACCTTGATAAATTTGTAGGTGGTGAAATAAATACTTTTACATATAAATCTCCAGGCCTTCTGCCTTGGGGTGCTATACCTTCACCTTTAATCTTAAAAGTTTTTCCACTAGGAGTGCCTGCAGGTATCTTTAAAGTTACGGACTTTTCAAGAGTAGGAATTTTGATGCTAGAACCCAGGGCTGCTTCTGTAAAAAGCAAAGGAACTTCAAGAATAAGATCACTGTTGCTTCGTTTAAAGAACTTGTGTGATTCAACAGCAACTTGAACCAAAAGGTCTCCATCTGGCGCTCCAGCGTCTCCTGGACCACCCCTTCCTCGTAATCTAATAACTGTCCCATTATCTACTCCAGCTGGAACTTTGACTTTTATAGATTCATTTTCAACTACGGAACCAGAACTCCTACATGTTTTACATGCTTTATCAATAACATTCCCTTGGCCTTTACAAGCAGAACAAGTTTGCGCAAAAGAAAAGAAACCTTGATTAGATGCTGTTTGTCCGCTTCCATTGCAAATGTTACATCTATGAAATGCTTCCCCCTTATCAGCTCCTGTGCCTCTACAGGCTAAACAAGAGACTTCTTTACGAAGAGGTATTACAGTTTCTACGCCTTTAGCTGCTTCATTAAAAGATATGTTTATATTGGTTTGATATGTCTGGCCTTTTCTTCTTCCACCAGATCCCCCAAATCCAAAAATATCACCTAAGTTTCCAAACAAATCACCAAAGTCGTCTACATTAAATACTTGCTTCTGAAATTTCTTTAAATTTCTTTTCTGCTTCTGTATCACCTGGGTTTAAATCTGGGTGATTTTCTCTGGCTAACTTTTTATAAGCTTTTTTTATGTCTTCAGAGCTTGCATCTTTTGAGACACCTAGTGTGGCGTAAAAATCCTTGTCTAACCAGTCTCTACTCACTTTTAACTTTTACCATTGCAGGGCGTATTAAATTTCCTTGAAATAGATAACCTTTTCTTAAAATTGTTTCAACTATTTGAGTGTCTCCCTCTCCCGAATGCTCAACAGCTTCATGTATTGAAGGATCAAAATTTTCTCCTATAGTTCCAATTTCTTCAACCTGTAGCCCCTCTAAAACTGAAGTTAGGAGGTTATTGAAAGTTTCAAGTTCTTTTGAAACTTCCTCTTGACTCATAGCCATTTCAAAATTATCAATTAGTGGAAAAAGAGAGTTAATAAAATAAGCAACAGATGCTGCACCTATGCTTTCTTTTTCTTTTTCAGTTCTCTTTTTATAATTATCGAATTCAGCGGCAAGTCTCAGATAGTCATCTTTTATCTTTTCATATTGAGAAAGAGATACAGAAGTTTCCTCTATTACTTCTTCCTCTACTGAAGATTCATCAGAAGTATTGTCTACTTCCTCAATTAAAGACTCTTCCTCTTTACTCATCCTCTATAACTTCACCTTCAACTACGTCATCTGACTCATCTGAAGATGGGTTAGCTGTGTCATTTTGAGCTTCCGCATACAATTTCTCGGCAAATGATTGACTGGCTTTTGCAAGTTCATCAATACCATTTTTCAAATCATCAATTGATAAATCTTCATTCTCTAAAAGTTTTTTCAATTTATCATTTGCTTCATTGATTGCT
>LUMN01000354.1_pt1 | contig 15698 bp, 17 predicted proteins | sample 729991 | NCBI WGS metagenome assembly LUMN01 (sample SAMN03860262, study PRJNA289734) | marine metagenome | biome: seawater column; feature: ocean; material: water; isolation source: Red Sea water column Station 22 - depth 25m | place: Saudi Arabia: Red Sea | collected 2011-10-15 | depth 25 m
TTGATCACTTAATTTTTTAAGTTCGTTGCCAATTAATGAAATATTCTTATTATCAGCATTTCTTAGTTTTGGCACCATAAGTCCATGCTTCGTATCTACTGCTATTCCAATATGGTAATACTTTTTTAAGGTCATTTTTCCTTTATCAATTTCATCTATAGATGAATTAAAATTTGGAAATTTTTTAAGTGATGCAGTTAATGCTTTGACAATAAAAGCTAAAGGAGTAATTTTTTTTTTTTCTCCAGTGTAAATATCTGTAAGAGATGTTCTAAACTCCTCTAATTCAGTTATATCTGCTTCATCATGATTGGTCACATGGGGAATATTGGTCCAAGAATTCATAAGATATTTAGACGAAAGTCTCTTCACTCTTGGAATATCCTTTATTTCTGTTTTTCCAAATTCAGAGTGAGGATATTCTAGTTCTATCGTTTCATCTTTTTTGAATTCTTTTTCAGAATTTCTCTCAGGTTTATTTGCGACAAATGACTTTACATCACTTTCAGTTACTCTTCCTAGTCTTTCACTACCTTCAACTTTACTAATATCAACACCAAGTTCTCTTGCAAATTTTCTGACTTTTGGTGAGGCTGCAGTTTTTTTAGAAAAATCTTTTACGATAACATTTTTTGATCCAACTTCTCTTCTAATTTCTATTTTTTTTTCCTTAGTATTTTCTTTTTTAATTGTTTTTATTTCTTCAGTTTTTAATTGAGTTTCTACTTGATTGTCTTTTAATTCAATTTCTAATATTTTATCACCTTCAGAAACCTTATCCCCAACATTTAAATTTAATTCTGTAACTATTCCATTATGTAATGAGGGTATTTCAACACTCGATTTATCACTTTCAATTGTTATTAAAGGATCATTTTTTTTAATCTCTTGACCCTTTTTGACTATAATTTCAATAACCTCTACATCTTTAAATTCACCAATATTTGGAACTTTTATATCTTTTTTGGGCATTCTATAATTTTGTTGGCATAGGTTTATCAATATCAATCTTATACTTTTTGATTGCTTCTTTTGCATATTTTGATGCAATAAGCTGTTCCTTAGCTAAAATACTCAAACCATATGTTGTGATATGTTCCTTATCAACTTCAAAAAATTTTCTTAACTTCTTTCTTGTATCACTTCGACCAAATCCATCCGTTCCTAATGAATAAAAACTTTTATTTACGTATGGTCTAATCTGGTCAGAATTCATTCTCATATAATCAGAAGCTGCTAAAATTGGTCCTTCAGTATTACCCAAACATTTTTCTACATAGCTTTTTTTAGGCTCTTTATCAGGATTTAGAAGATTGTATCTCTCTACCTCAAGGCCATCCCTTCTTAATTCATTAAAGCTGGTTACACTCCAAATCTCACTATCGATTTGATACTCATTTTGTAATATTTCAGCACCAGCTATCATTTCTCTTAAGATTGTGCCAGATCCAAGAAATTGAATTTTAGTTTTTTTATACTTGTTAAACTCCTTTATTTTATACATTCCTTTTAAAATACCATCCTCACATGATTTATCTTTTGGCATTTCTGGATGAGGATAATTTTCATTCATGGTCGTAATATAATAGAAAATGTTTTCTTTTTTCTCATGCATTCTTCTTAAACCTTCTCGAAAAATGACTGCAAGCTCGTAGTGAAATGTTGGATCGTATGATCTGCAATTAGGAATAGTTGAAGCCATCAAATGACTATGACCATCTTGATGTTGTAAACCTTCCCCAGCAAGAGTTGTTCTTCCAGCGGTTGCTCCGATCAAAAACCCTCTGGACTGGCTATCAGCACCCGCCCAAGCAAAATCACCAATTCTCTGAAAGCCAAACATTGAGTAAAAAAGATAAATTGGGATCATTTCTATATCATGGTTTGTATATGAAGTTCCTGCAGCGATCCAAGATGACATCGCTCCAGCCTCGTTAATTCCTTCCTCTAAAACTTGACCACTCTTTTCCTCTTTATACGAACTTAATTGAGCAGAATCTTCTGGCTCATATTTTTGACCTTCATGAGCATAAATTCCTATTTTTTGGAAAAAACCCTCCATTCCGAATGTTCTAGCCTCATCAGGTATGATTGGAACCAGTCTTGGTGCAACATTTTTATCTCTCAAAAGGTTTGTTAACATTCTGACCAATGCCATTGTGGTCGACATTTCTTTTTCACCTGTAGAAACTTTCATATTATCGAAAATATCTTTTGGTGGTGCTTTAACAGGTTTAGCGTAAGTTGTTCTTTCAGGAATAAAACCACCAAGTTGAATTCGTCTTTCATTTATGTATTTAATCTCTGGAGAATTTTGATCAGGCTTGTAGTATTCAATATTCTTAACTTGTTGATCTGTTAATGGAACATCAAACCTATCTCTGTAATACATTAAGTCGTCGATATCTAACTTCTTAGTCTGGTGAGTTGTATTTACACTCTCACCTGTTTTACCCATTCCATATCCTTTGATTGTTTTTGCTAGGATAACTGTAGGTGATCCAGTATTCTGCATCGCAGCTGAGTAACTGTCTCTTACTTGCTTTCATTGCTTGATACTCGCCATCGACAGTCTCATTCATTGTTTTAACTAAATGACCTGTTTTATCATTGGCAAGCAATGGATCCCAATAAGAGCCCCAAATAACTTTTATAACATTCCATCCTGCACCTCTAAAAATTCCCTCTAATTCCTGAATTATTTTTCCGTTTCCACGAACTGGTCCGTCTAGTCTTTGAAGATTACAATTTACAACAAATATTAAGTTATCTAATTTTTCTCTTGCGGCTAAACCAATCGCGCCTAAAGATTCAGGTTCATCCATTTCTCCATCACCTAAAAATGCCCAAACTTTTCTACCTTCATCTTTGATGAGACCTCTATTGATTAAGTACTTCATGAATCTTGCTTGATAAATTGCAAGCATTGGACCTAATCCCATGGACACTGTTGGAAATTGCCAAAAATTCGGCATTAGCCAAGGATGAGGATATGAGGAAAGACCACCAGGGTTTACTTCTTGTCTAAAACTATCTAATTGTTTTTCGTTAAGTCTACCTTCTAGATAAGCTCTAGCGTACATACCTGGAGCGCTATGACCTTGAAAATAAATTAAATCTCCACCAAATTTATTATTTTTAGCTCTCCAAAAATGATTCATACCAACATCGTAAAGAGTTGCAGCAGATGCAAAAGTTCCAATATGCCCTCCAAGTTCTGGGAATTTTTTATTTGCTCTAACTACCATTGCGGCAGCATTCCATCTAATTAAAGATCTAATTCTTCTCTCTATGTTTTGATCTCCATTAGATTTTTTTTCCTCGTTAACTGGTATAGTGTTTATATAAGGAGTATTTTGCGTATAGGGTATATTGGCACCCTCCATATAAGCTTTGTTAATAAGTTCTTTAATTAAATAATGTGCCCTCTGATTTCCGTCTTTTTCTATTACTGCTGACAAAGACTCTAGCCATTCACTTGTTTCTAGTGGATCGATATCCCCTTCTTTAACTACTTGGATTATTTTTGGTTTTTCGGTCTCAATTATTTTTTGTGGAATATTTTGGTCCTGATGTTTTCTTAAAGTACTCTCAGCTTCTTGAATTAAATTTTCAGTTTCTTTTGGAACACTTTCTTTTTGAGATAATGATTGATTTGAAGAAATATTTATTAATAGATCTCCCTTTGAAACCTTATCTCCAACTTTAACATTTACAGACTCGACTTTGCCAGAAAATATTGATGGTATTTCAACACTCGATTTATCACTTTCAATAGTAACAACAGGATCATTTTTTTTAATATCTTGACCCTCTTTTACTAAAAGTTCTATAACTTCCACGTTCTCAAAATCACCTATGTCAGGAACTAACAATTTTTCAGTCATTTTTAAAAGTTTTATACATAAAAAAAATTTACTTAATCTTTAATTTTAACACATTCTATCCAATTTTTTGACACTCTTTATTGAAATACATAAATAATGATTAAAAAGTTATTAAATATATTTATTCAACCAAAATTCAACACATATAAAGATGCTAATGTGTGGATCCAAAAAATCTTGTTAGAGGAAAAATACGGAAAAATTAATTCCTAAATTTTTTCTACACATAGCGCAATTCCCATACCGCCACCTATACAAAGTGCGGCACAACCTCTTTCTTTATTCTGTTTTTTCATTTCATGTATAAGTGTCACAAGTATTCTTGCTCCAGATGCACCTATTGGGTGACCTAAAGCAATAGCCCCACCATTTACATTAACTTTGTTTTCATCAATACCCAATTCACTGATAACTGCTATAGCTTGAGCGGCAAAAGCCTCATTAATTTCAAATAAATCGATTTCATTTAAATTCCAATTTACTTTTTTTGATGCTTGGCGGATAGCTTCTATAGGACCAAGACCCATTAAAGACGGTTCCAAACCAACAGATGCCCAGGAAATAATTTTGGCCAATGGTTTAAGTGAATTTTGTTGAGCTTCCTTAAATGTAGTTAATAATAAAGCAGCTGCTCCATCATTTATACCAGATGAGTTTCCGGGTGTCACAGTCCCACCATCTTTAAAAGCTGTTTTTAATTTTTCTAAATCAGATAATTTTAAATCTTTTCTTGGGTGTTCATCTTTTTTTAAAAAAATACCTTTGTGATTAATTTGCACTATTTCATCATCAAATTTATTATTTTCAATTGCAATTTCTGTTTTTTTTTGGGATTTAAGAGCAAATTCATCTTGTTGTTTTCTAGAAATATTAAACTTTTTTGCAACATTTTCAGCTGTAACTCCCATGTGGTAATTTTTAAAAGCATCAGTTAAACCATCGTGAATCATAGTATTGATTAATTGATCTTTTGAAATTTCTTTTTTCTCTGAATAAAAATAAGAGTAAGGTGTCATCGACATATTCTCTTGACCCCCACAAATTACATTATTTGCATCTCCTAATTTAATTTGTTGATAACCTGAAATAATGGCCCTTAGTCCTGATCCACAAACTTGGTTTACTAAATAAGCAGGTTTGGATACAGGGATCCCAGCATTTACTGCTGCTTGTCTCGCGGGGTTCTGTCCTCCAGCAGCAGTCAAAACCTGGCCCATTATTACTTCATCAATTTGATTATTAGATATTTTACTTCTTTTCAAAACCTCATTTATCACGATAGTACCAAGTTGATCTCCTTTCAAATCTTTTAATGATCCCTTATAAGTGCCTATAGGAGTCCTAACTGCACTACAAATGACCACGTCATCAGGTTTGTTGTTCATAAATTTTAATTTTATCTTATCATTAAAATACACTAAATATTGATATACTATAAACAAATATATTTATAAATGCGCCTGTAGCTCAATTGGATAGAGCGCTTGGCTACGGACCAGGAGGTTCTGGGTTCGACTCCTAGCAGGCGCACCATAAAAAAGGAAAATTATGTTAAAATGGTTAGAAAAAATATCTCTTCAAATGTCAGTAATATATTTTTTTGTTTCTATTTTTGTAATTATATTAATCTTAACTTTTGTATTATAAAAAATTATGTCTAATCAATTTGAACAAATCAGTCTCAAACCAGGTTTTATGAAACATAATGGAGGCCTTTTATTTAGAAATATCTCTGAAAATGAATACGAATTTAAATCAACGATTAATAATAATCATTTAAATGCTGCAGGAATTACTCATGGGGGTTATTTGTCTGCACTGATAGATGCTGGTGCCGGCACAGCAGCACATAGATCAGCTGATAATGCACCCTGCGTAACAATTTCTTTAGATATAAAGTTTATTGGATCATCAAAAGTTAATGATGAAATCTACGGGAAAGTTAAAATATTAAAAAAAACAAAAACTCTTGTATTTTTATTTTGTGAGTTAAATTGTAATGGCAAGATAATTACGTCAGCATCAGGAATTTGGAAAATTTTAAAAATCAAAACAACTGACTAAGCATTCAGCACATAATCTTTATAATTAATTTAATTATGTTAAGTTAAATTATTATTTAAAAAAAAATGAGAACTTTTTATCCATCGATTCGGTCATGTTTTAGTCTATTTTTGTTCTTTAACAACAACTACATCTGGTAGATAAAAATTAAGATATACCAAAGATAGAAATGACAAAAAATAAAATTACAGCTGTCCTTGGCCCAACAAATACAGGTAAAACTCATCTTGCTATTGAGACTATGCTGTCGTTTGACACTGGAATGATAGGTTTTCCTTTGAGATTGTTAGCTAGAGAAGTTTACGACAAGGTAATTAAAAAGGTAAGTTTAGATAAAGTTGCATTAATTACTGGTGAAGAAAAAATAATTCCTACAAATGCAAAGTATTATCTGTGTACTGTTGAATCTATGCCTATTGATAAAGAATTAGATTTTGTAGGCGTGGATGAAATTCAAATGTGCGCAGACCATGAGCGAGGTCATATTTTTACAGACAGATTATTGAACTTAAGAGGAATAAAATTAACAATGTTAATGGGATCAAATACTATAAGACCAATTATTTCTAATCTTGATGATGACATCGAATTTATAAATCGAACTAGACTTTCAAAACTTTCTTATGTTGGTCATAAAAAAATTTCAAGAATTCAAAGAAAAACTGCAATTATAGCATTTTCTGCAGAGGAAGTTTACGCCATCGCTGAACTTATAAGAAGACAAAAAGGAGGAGCTTCTATTGTTATGGGATCTCTAAGCCCAAAGACAAGGAATGCACAAGTAGAGCTGTATCAATCCGGAGATGTTGATTTTTTAGTAGCAACTGATGCTATTGGTATGGGAATTAATATGGATCTTGATCACGTTTATTTTTCCAATTTAAAAAAATTTGATGGAAAAAAATTAAGAAAGCTAAATTTAGCAGAAATTGGCCAAATAGCTGGTAGAGCAGGAAGATATTTGAACAATGGAAATTTTGGTATAACAGGAGAATGCAAAGAAATAAATGCTGATGAAGTAGATTTATTGGAAAATCATAAATTTGAGGAAATCCAATCTTTATTTTGGAGAAATTCAAATTTAAACTTTGAGAGTCCTTTTAAATTATTAAAGTCTTTAGAGGAGAAGCCTAGTAGAAGATGGTTAAGAAAAATACATGAGTGCGAAGATGAAAAAGCCTTAAAATTTTTTTTAAGAGATAAAAATTTAGAAAATATTAAATTTGATAAAGATAAATTAAGTCTTTTATGGGAATGTTGCCAAATACCAGATTTTGTTAAAAAAACCTATGGCAATCACTATGAAGTGATTGAAAATGTTTTTAAATATTTAACAAGTGAAAAGGGTAAAATTACAGATGATTATATGCGACTTCAGCTCGTCAAACTTGATAAATTAGATGGAAATGTAGATTCTTTATCAAATAGAATTGCAAATGTAAGAACTTGGTCATATGTTTCAAATAAAAATAATTGGATAGAAAATCAAAACTATTGGATAGAAAAAACAAAACACTTAGAGGATAAGTTATCAGATAGATTACATGAGGAGCTTACAAAAACTTTTATTGACAAAAGGGCAAGTGTCCTAGCAAGAGGCTTAAAGCAAGATATGGAATTTGATACTAAAATTTTAGAAAATAACGAAGTAATGATTGATGATCAATTTATTGGAAAGATAAATGGACTTAAATTAGAACTAGATTTAAAAAAGGGTGCTTTAGAAACAGATATCAAATCGCTCAAAAAAGCAGCAAGACAGACAGTTGGTCCAGAACTTCAAAAAAGAATAGATACAATAATCGAGACAGGTTTAATAGAACTAAACGAGGATTTTAAAATTTATTGGAGAAAGTCTCCAATAGCAAAATTGCAACCAGGTAGAGACTATTTAAATCCAAATATTGTTCTTATAGTTGATGATATTCTGGAAACAGATCAATTAAAAAAATTAAATAATTATTTAGTGAAATGGCTAAAAAATAAAATACAAAATGTTTTGAGCAGTTTAATTAATTTGAGAAATCTTAAGGAAAAAAATTCATCAATTAAAGCTCTTGCATATCAATTGTATGAGAACAATGGAGTCCTTCAAAGAAATCAAGTTACAGATTATCTAAAAATATTAGGACAAAATGAGAGGAAATTTTTGAGAGATCAAGGAGTAAAATTTGGAAGATATCATGTATTTTTACACAAATTAATCAAACCAGAGGCTGTGTCCTTAAGAACTTTACTTTGGAAAAATTATCATCAAAAATATTTTAATTTAAAACCTCCTGTGTTTGGTTTAAATTTTTTAGAAAACGACAAAATTAAAAACAGAAATTTTATGTTACTTTGTGGATTTGAGAAATTTGACAATTTTTACGTAAGGATTGATATTTTAGAAAGATTATTTGTTCAAATTATTAATTCAAACACAGAAAAGAATGAAATTAAGTTAATTCCAGAAATGTTGAATTTACTTGGATGTAATAAGGACAACTTTAAAAAGCTTTTAAAAATTATGGGTTATAAAGTTTTTGAAAAAAATAATGATATATTTTTTAAATACAATCCAAGAAAAAGCTCAAAAAAAGTAAGTAAAAAATTCATTAAAGAAAGTCCTTTTAAAGTGTTAAAAAATTTAAATTTAAACCAGTAAGTAATGTTTTTTAAAGAAAAAAAAGGAGATACTAAAACTAGTGATTTAGCAAGAGTTGCGGCATTATTGATTCATGCTGCAAAAATTGATGAGAACTTCTCAAAAGAAGAAGAGGTTATAATAAGTAAGGCACTTTTGAAAATAGGTGCAGACCAAGATAATTTAGAAAATATTTTAAAAGAAGGTAAAGAAATAGAAGAAAACTCTAACCAAATTTTGGATTTTACAAGGGAAGTTAAAAATATGGATGATAAAAAAAAAATTGAAATTATAGAAACCCTTTGGAGAATAATTTACTCAAATAAAGAAGCAGATATGTTTGAAACTAATTTGATGAGACGACTTGCAGGCTTATTGTATATTGACAATAAGATCATGGGAGATATCAAAGAAAAAATTAAAAAAGAAAATCAATAATGACATATATAGTTAATGACAAATGCATTAAATGTAAGTTAATGGATTGTGTTGAAGTTTGCCCTGTAGATTGTTTCTATGAGGGAAAAAATATGCTTGTAATTAAACCTGATGAGTGTATAGATTGTGGCGTTTGTGAGCCTGAATGTCCTGTTGATGCAATAAAAGCTGATACAGAGCCAGGGTCTGATAAATGGCTAGAGATCAATAAACAATATTCCGAAATCTGGCCAAATATAACAGTTAAGAAAGATCCTCCATCGGATCACGAAAAATATAAAGATGAGCAAAATAAGTTTGAAAAGTATTTTAAAGAAAACCTTTAAAAAAAGTAAAGCTACTAAATCAAAAAAAAAGGCAAAAACCAAAAAGATTGTTAAACTAAAAAAAGTAAAAAAGAAGATAAATAAATTACCAAAAAAATTAATTAAGACTAAAAAAATACCTTTAAAAAAATCTATAAAATCTGAAGTCAAAACTACAGAACAGAAAAGTGATGGTTTAAGAATGTTGAAACTTACGTTATAAAATTTGAAAAAGATAAAGCAAATGGAATGGTGCCTGTTAATAAACAATTACACTTAAGACCATTAGCTACTATCAATCAGGTAAATAAATGCATCTCAATATTAAAAAGTAAGCCTAAAATAAAAAGATCTATGTGGAGTAGGAGAGCACAAGAATATGAAGCAAAGATTTCATCAGGTAAGATTTATGAGTTAGCTGAAGTAGTAAGAGACCTTAATAAGGGGGATGATTTGATGGTTGACCAATCTTATAGTGAAAGACAATTGTTTGAAAAAGCATATGAAAGAATCCTTTCAGAATTTCAAATAATTCTAAATCTGTCATTAGAGGATACTCAAAAAAAATTAGATAAAGCTTTAAAAAGAAACTTAAATACTCAACCTAAACCAGAGGCAGCACCAATAAAGCAAGCTTCATCAGATTTACCTGAAGAAGAGGCTGTTTCAGAAAATGAAGAAGATATAGAGGAATAAAAAAAAACGCCTCTCACACGTAAATCGTTATGAGAAGCGTTTTTAATAAAGAATACTAAGTAATTATCTTCTTCTTCTTTTTTTAGCTTTTTTCTTAGCTTTTTTCTTAGCCTTCTTTGCTTTTTTTCTTCTCTTAGGCATCTTTAGCTCCCTTTTTTAAGTTAAACGAATCAATTGATTCGCTATTAATCTATTTTTATTTTTTTATGTGCCTTATGTCAAATCTTAAATTTTAAAGAAAATTTTAAAAATAAAATTAAAATAAAATTTTTTTTTAAAAAAAATTTAAATTGTAAAAAAGTTAGTGTTTATGCGCTTAATAATCAAATATTTTGTAAAAAATTAATAAAGTTTTTCTAAATCTTCTTTATATTTTTCTAAAATTTTTTTTCTTTTTAGTTTTAAAGTTGGTGTTAACATTCCATTTTCAATTGTAAATTCTTCATTAATTAATTTTATTTTTTTTACTCTTTCAACAAGAGATAAGTTTTTATTTAGATCATCTATATATAATTCAATTTCTTTTTTATTTTTTTCACTATCACTTACAATTAAAGCAACTAAATAAGTTTTTTTGTCTCCATAAACAAAACTTTGTTTAATTTTGTCGTCAAGACACAATAAATTTTCAATTTTCGAGGGTGAAATGTTATCACCACCAGAATTTACAATAATTTCTTTTTTTCTGTCAGTAATTTTCAAATTTCCCTCTTTTGTAATTTCACCTATATCTCCTGTGTGTAACCAACCATTTTTAAGTATATCGTCTGTTTCTTTTTTCATGTTCCAGTAACCAAGCATTACATTTTCGCCTTTGACCAGAATTTCACCATCCTGTGCAATCTTCACCTCATTAGTTTTAAAAGGAGGTCCAACTGTATCAATCTTGATTTTTTCAGGTATATTGCAACTTACTACTGGTGATGCTTCTGTTAAGCCATAACCTTGTAAAGTTGGCAATCCGATAGAATTCAAAAATTCACCAATTTTTTGATCTAACGCGCCCCCTCCAGAAACAAAAGCCTTTAAATTTCCCCCAAACTGATTTTTGATTTTTTGTCTTACTAATTTTTCACATAAATAATTTAGTATTTTTTCTCTGAAGCTCATATTCTCATTATTTAGTTTTTTTATTCCAAGCAAAATCGTCGAGGATATTAATTTTTTCTTGAGACCTGTTTGTTTTGAAAAATTAATCGAAATCTTGCTATACAAATTTTGATAAAATCTTGGCACAGCAGTCATTATAGTTGGTTTAGCAACTGACATATTAGATAATAATTTTTCTAAACTTTCAGCATAATAAATTTTTGCTCCTAATGTGATTTGTACAAATTGAACAGCATGTTCATATGAATGAGATAAAGGAAGCCAAGTCAAAAAAACAGGTTCACTATCTTTAACTAGCGAATTCAAAATTTCTTGCGCACCCTCACAATTAGATAAAATACCCCCATGACTCAGCATTACACCTTTAGGGTTACCAGTTGTTCCTGATGTGTAAATGATACAAGCTAGATCTTTTCTTTCAATATTTTGGTTAAAGTTGTAATGATCTAAAGTTTTGTCTTTAGAAAATCTTTCAAAAATATTTTCTATACTATCAATTTGTTTATCTATATTTTCTATTGATAAAACTTTTATATTATCTGAAATGAATTTATCTATTTTTTTTAATTGAGTATTATTTGAGACAATACAAATTTTTGGATTACAATCATTAATGATATATTCATAATCTTTTTCAGAGTAAGTTGTAAATAAAGGAACTGTTACCCCACCAGCGTTCATTATGGCTATATCAGAAATAAGCCATTCAGGTCGATTTTCAGATAATAAAATGCACCTATCTCCTTTAGATAAATTTTTTCTTAAATATTCAGATAAAATTTGAATATTTCTTTCAACTTGTTTCCAAGTAAGAAAATCTTTCTTATTATCCTTTAACCACTTTAAAAATGGTTTATTAGAAGTAGAGTTTAACTCCTTATACTTCGTGAAAAAAAGTTCTACTAAACTGTTAATTTTACTTAATTCCATAATTTGGTGGGCGAAGAGAGAATCGAACTCTCACTTCTTGCGAAACACGATTTTGAGTCGTGCGCGTCTACCAGTTCCGCCATTCGCCCTAGTTATTTAATAATTTATTAAATAGTATAAGAACTAAAATTATATTAAAACCAAAAAATGTTTAAAAGTCTTTACAAAAAATGTTTAGATTTAGCAGCTCACAAAAGTTCTAAATATTATTTGGCAATAGTCTCTTTTATTGAAAGTTCATTTTTTCCTATTCCGCCAGATGTAATGGTTATTCCAATGGTAATATCAAAAAAAAATGATTTTATTAAAATCTTTCTTATAACTACAATTTTTTCAGTTTTAGGTGGTATGCTTGGTTACTTAATTGGTGCGTTCTTTTTTGAATTTGGAGCACACATTATGAGTTTTTATGGTTATGAGGATAAGTTATCAAAAATTAAAGAAAACTTAGTTAATAGTGATGGTTTTTATGCTTGGTTAGGAGTACTTTTTTTAGCTGGTTTTACTCCTCTTCCATATAAAGTTTTTACAATTGCAAGCGGCCTAATAGGATTCAACTTTTTAATCTTTGTTTTGATAAGTTTAATTTCCCGAGGATTAAGATTTTTCATCGTATCATACCTTTCTTATAAGTTCGGTGATTTATTTAATGAATATATGGATAAGCATGGGTCAAAATGGTTTACAATAATTGGAATATTAATTGTTATTATTGGCTTAATAATTTATCTGATTTTTAAATCTCATGTTTAATCTTAAAACTGAAATTTACTTGAGAATAATTTTTCTATTTAGTCTAATAGCTTTGATTTCTGCTTATTTTATAGAGCATGTTCTGGGCCACCAACCATGTAATTTATGTTTGATAGAGAGAATTCCTTATGGGTTAAGTATAATTTTGATATCTCTAATGTTTATTATAAAGAAAAATGAAAATTTCTTTATTTTGCTTTTAATACTAACTTTTATTTTTTCTTTTTTTATTTCATTGTATCATTTCGGCATAGAACAAGGCATTTTTCAAGAATCAACTGTTTGTGGTGTAAAAAACTTTTCTGAAAATGTAAGTAAAGAGGAATTACTAAATCAACTAAGTGAAAAGACTATAAGCTGTAAAGATGTGACATTTAGGATTTTAGGATTATCACTAACTACTATTAATATTGTAATAAGTATATTATTTATTATAACCCTAGCAAAAATTTTTACTAAATATGAAAAAAACTGATAGAAGAGTTGAAGAATTTATTAGAGTTGACCATGCAGGCGAGAGGGGTGCTGTCAAAATTTATGAAGGTCAGTTATTAGCTTTAAATACAATTGTTAAAAATGACAATTTAAAAAAAACAATTGAGGATATGAAAGAACATGAAGTTGAACATTGTCAATTTTTTGAAAACGAAATAAAAAAAAGAAATATTGAGCCAACAAAATTTTTGCCATTGTGGGATCTGCTAGGTGTAGGTTTAGGTTTTGGGTCTACTATTCTTGGGAAAAAAGCAGCTATGCTATGTACTGCCTCCGTTGAAGAAGTAATAGATAAACATTACCAAGACCAAATAAATCAACTTGGTCCAGAAGAAAAAAATCTAAAAAAGAAAATTATAAAATTCAGAGAAGATGAGCTTCATCATAAGGATATTGCTTATGAAAAAGGAGCTACCAAAAAAGGCATTTACTCAATTATGGATAAAATAATAAAAACAGGTTCAAAAATTGCAATTCGAATATCAGAAAAAGTATAAAACTTAAGCTTCTAATTCAACATCCCAATATAAATAATCCATCCAGCTTTTATGTAAATAATTTGGGGGAAAATTTTTTCCATTACGATGTAAATCTTCTGTTGAAGGTTGATAAGGATGTTGGGCCAGTTTCATGCCCGATAATTTTAATAGTTTGCCTCCTTTTTTAACGTTACAAGCAGAACATGCTGTAACGACGTTATCCCAATTAGTTTCTCCACCTTTTGATCTAGGCAATAAATGATCAAAAGTTAATTCCTCGTTGCTGCCACAATACTGGCAGGAAAATTTATCTCTCAGAAAAACATTAAATCTTGTAAAACTTGGTTTAGATTGAGGAACAATATAATCTTTTAGAGCAATTACACTAGGCAATTGCATATTAAATGAAGGACTTCTTACTACACGATCGTAATTACTTACTATAATTACACGATCTAAAAAAACTGATTTAACAGTATCCTGCCATGACCATAGTGATAGAGGATAGTAGCTCAATGGTCTATAATCAGCATTTAAAACTAGTGCAGGACATTTTTCTAGTGAAACATCTTGATCAATAAAATTATTCATATCAAATTTTAACTTAAATAAAAATTTTTTTCAATATTTAGGAATTATTAAATTTTTTTAAGATATAATTCAATGCAATACTTGAAGCATTTACAGGAATATGATGGTCACAATTTTTTATGAGATGCGTCTCAATGTCTATGTTATTTCTCATAAAAAAATCTTTTGCCTCTAACATAAAATTTGGCGATACAACTTGATCAGAATCACCATGAATTAACAAAATACTTGATGAGTTTTTTTTTCTCAATTTCAAATCCTTTTCATCAATAATTTTTCCAGAAAAACCCACAACACAATTAAAAGGTTCTTCAATTTTGATAATTTTTTTTCAGCCTTTATAGATTGATCCAAAATATACTCTGGATCATCTTTGCTTAAATCAAACCACTGATATCCATTTGGGTTTATACTGCATGGTTCATGACCATTAGGACAAATAAAAATAGTATTAGGTAAATGTCTTTTCCAGTTGAGTGAGAGCATACTAATATCCTTGCCATCACCACCATAACCATGAAGTAAGATGATAGCATTTTTAATCTTTTTATTAGTCTCTGGTTTGACCATTACTGAATCTAGGCAAAATGTCATAGTGTGTGAATTATGTTTTTTTATTTTAAAAACTCCCTACAATACCCTCATGTTATCTGGAATAGTAGTTAAAATATTATCTAGTTGTAACTAGCCAACCATTCAACAAAATTTTTTTCCTTAAAATCTATTGACCCAACAATTCTTGCAAACTCATATCCATCCTTGTTTATCAAAATTGTGGTGGGCACTCCTCTTAGTCCAAACTTTTTCGCTAAGGTAATTGGTGAGTCGAAATATATCTTAAGATTATCTATACCTAAATCCTCAAAAAATTTAGAGGCTTTTTCTAAATTATCCTGACCAACATTAATCGGAAATATTTTTAAATTGTTTAAATTTTTTTTAGATTGCAATTGATCAAGAGATGGCATTTCCTCTTTACATGGGGCACACCAAGTTGCCCAAAAATTGAGTAAAACCAAATTGCCTTCAAATTGATCAAGTTGAATTTCATTACTCTGATCATCTAAAAACGTTAATCCATCATATTTTTTAAGCTCTTTATTGATAACAAGATTTTTTATATCTTTAATTTCTGCTGCAACACAATTAGATATTAAAAAAACAAATAATATTAAAAATCTCATGTTAAATAGGTATAATTAATTATCATGTCGAAAAATAAAAACAACCAGGCAATATGGGGCAATAGAATAAAAAAAAACACTTCATCAATTTTTCAAAAAGTGGGAAGTTCTATAGATGTTGATAAGAGACTATATAAAGA
>LUMN01000125.1_pt1 | contig 15085 bp, 12 predicted proteins | sample 729991 | NCBI WGS metagenome assembly LUMN01 (sample SAMN03860262, study PRJNA289734) | marine metagenome | biome: seawater column; feature: ocean; material: water; isolation source: Red Sea water column Station 22 - depth 25m | place: Saudi Arabia: Red Sea | collected 2011-10-15 | depth 25 m
TCCATTGTCTTGCCATAAATATAGGTAACTTTACATGATATTTTATTTCACACATTTCAAAAGGAGTGCTGTGCCAATGTCTCATCAAATATTTTATTAAACCAGCATCTGTTGAAACTTTTTTTGTGCCTTTTCCATAAGAAACTCTCGCTGATTGAACTACAGAGGTATCATCGCCCATATAGTCAACAACTCTTATAAAACCGTGGTCTAATATTGGAATTGCATCGTATAGAATTTTTTCAAGTTCTGGTGCTGTTACTCTTTTTGTTGAATTTTGCTGAGATTGTTGGTCTTTTATTTCTTTTATTTGTTCGTCAGTTAACTTCATGAATAATTTATTGAATCTGTTGAATTTGGTTTTATATTATTAATGTTGGTTTTCCAACTATGACGATAAACGAATTTCGTAATAACCATTACGGACGTGGGGGCAGTACCCACCACCTCCACCATTTTCAACTTATGGGGGTGAATTAGGATCGACGGATGACTAAAAGTTATTCTTTCGTTCGGTATTGTTCCGCCGTGAAGGGCTAATTTATAAATGCTAACGAAAGTTACGCACTTGCAGCTTAATTAATTTATTAATTAAGTTACGGGGTTTGGGGCACCTGGCAACAGAACGCCCCTTAATAAATATTTGTTTTTGGTGCGGTCAGAGAGACTCGAACTCTCATGGGCTAGGCCCACACGGCCCTCAACCGTGCCTGTCTACCAGTTTCAGCATGACCGCATGTTATGCGGCAGATTAAATGAATGACAATTCTATTTCAAGTTGATAAGTTTTTTTTATGGAATTTACTAGTGAAATAAAAAAAGCAACAAGCTCAATTTATAACAAAGTATCAAAAAAAATTCCTGAGATAGAATGGGCTACACATGCACCATATATTTATAAAATTAATAAATTAAAAAAAGAGAAGAACGCAGTAATTCTTGCTCACAATTATCAAACACCAGAAATTTATCACGGCATTTCAGATTTTTCTGCAGATTCTTTAGCGTTAGCAGTAGAGGCTGCAAAAACAAAAGCAGATATAATTGTAATGTGTGGAGTTCATTTTATGGCTGAAACTGCAAAATTAATGAGCCCTGAAAAAAAAGTTTTATTACCAGATATGAAAGCAGGCTGTTCACTATCTTCATCTATAACAGGTGACGATGTTAGAAATCTAAAAAAACAATATCCTGGTGTTCCAGTGGTCTCGTATGTAAATACATCAGCTGATGTTAAAGCCGAAACTGACGTTTGCTGTACATCTGCAAATGCTGTAAAAATTGTAGAGTCATTAGGAGTAAAAAAAGTAATATTTTTACCTGATGATTTTTTAGCTAAATATGTGGCATCACAAACTGATATAGAAATTATTTCTTGGAAGGGAACTTGTGAAGTGCATGAACAATTCAATGATCAAGAAATTAATGATATTAGAAAAGCTAATCCAGGCATAAAAATAATAGCACATCCTGAATGTCCTCCTGATGTAATACAAGCATCTGATTTTGCAGGTTCTACAAGTGGAATGATTAAATATGTAAGAGATAATCAACCAGAAAAAGTTATGATGGTCACAGAATGCTCGATGAGTGACAATGTCCAAATTGATAATCCAAATGTTGAATTTATTAGACCATGTAATCTTTGTCCTCATATGAAAAGAATTACTTTGCCTAAAATATTAGATTGTTTAGAAAATGAAACTAACGAATTAATAATGGACAATGAGACAATTCAAAAAGCAAGAAAATCTGTAGAGAGAATGGCAGAAATAGGCAGATAAAATCTGTGTCTAAAATTCAATTAAGTAAAAATTTTATAAAATCTTCATGTAAATTAGCTTTGAATGAGGACTTATATCCATCAGGCGATATTACTTCAGAACTAATTGATAAAAATATTAAAAAAAAAGTTAAAATGATATGTAACCAAAACGGAATTTTAGGTGGGATAGATTTAAAAAATATTTTAACTGGCGAGAGAGTAGCATTAAACTTTGTTTCTCATATTTCTGGAATAGCAACGAAAACAAATATGTTTGTAAAAAAGGTAGGAAAAAAAACTAAAATATGCTGTACAAGAAAAACGATTCCAAATCTTAGAGTAATTCAAAAATATGCTGTTAAATTAGGTGGTGGAACAAACCACAGATTTAACTTAAGTGATGAATACTTAATAAAAGATAACCATATAAGTTCTGAAAAAAATTTTGAAAATTTAATTCAAAGAGCCATCAAAAATAAGGGTAGAAAAAAAATAACAGTAGAGGTTGATAATTTATCTCAGTTAAAGAGAATATTGGGTCTGAAATTTGATAGGATTTTATTAGATAATATGAGTTCAAAAAATTTAAAAAAAGCAGTCAAAATGTCTAGGAAATTTTATGAAACTGAAGCATCAGGAGGAATTAACTTAAAGAATGTTAAAAATGTTTCCTCTACTGGAGTAGATAGAATTTCTATAGGATCTCTAACCCACTCAATGAATGCTTTAGACTTAAAATTAGAAATCTAGAATTTAATTTTGTTTTTTTAATTGAGCTTGAGCGGCAGCAAGTCTTGCAACTGGCACTCTATAAGGTGAGCAGGATACATAATCTAATCCAGCACGTGCACAAAAATCGATACTTTTAGGATCTCCTCCGTGTTCACCACATATGCCAAGTTTAATTTTTTTGTTAATTTTTTTACCTTTTTTTGCTGCAATTTCTATCAAATCCCCAACTCCGTCATCTATAGAAACAAATGGGTCGATATCGAAAATTTTATTATCAATATAATCATTTAAAAACTTGCCACTATCATCTCTGCTAATTCCAAAAGTTGTTTGTGTTAAATCATTTGTTCCAAAACTAAAGAATTCTGCATGTCTAGATATATCATCTGCTTTGATTGCTGCTCTTGGGAGCTCAATCATTGTACCCACTAAAAAATTTAGTTTTGTTTTAGTTTTGTTTTCAACTTCTTTTGCAACTCTAATTACTAAATCTTTCATTATTTTTATTTCTGCTTCAGTTGATACCAAAGGTATCATGATCTCTGGAATAATAGATTTTATCTTGAGTTTTTTACATTCAACTAAAGCATGAAAAATCGCTGTGCACTGCATCTCATATATTTCTGGGAATGATATACCTAATCTACAACCTCTATGACCAAGCATTGGATTTTGTTCATGAAGTTCTGTTATTCTACCCTCTAATTCAGAACTTTTGATGTTTAAAGCATTTGCTACATCGCTAATTTCTTTTTGATTTTTCGGTAAAAATTCATGAAGTGGTGGATCTAATAATCTAACTGTAACAGGTAGACCATTCATAATTTTAAAGATATCAATAAAATCCTTTTTTTGAAAAGGAAGTAGTTTCTTTAAAGCACTAGCCCTATCTTCTTTTGATTTTGATAAAATCATTTCTCTTACAGATAAAATTCTCTCTTCATCAAAAAACATATGTTCTGTTCTACAAAGACCTATTCCTTCAGCTCCAAATTCTCTAGCAGTTTTACTATCAAGAGGTGTTTCAGAATTAGTTCTAATTTTTAGTTTTCTAAATTTGTCAGCCCAGCTCATAAGTTTAGAAAAATCTCCCGAAATTTCGGGTTTAACAGTTTTAACCTCTCCTTTTATAATTCTACCAGTTGATCCATCAATTGTAATTAAATCACCCTCTTTAATTTCATTATTTTTTGTTTTAAAAATTTTATTTTGGTAATCTATTTCTATTTCGCTTGAGCCAGATACACAAGGTCTACCCATTCCTCTTGCAACTACTGCAGCATGGCTGGTCATCCCTCCTCTTGCAGTAAGAATTCCTTTAGCTGCATGCATTCCATTGATATCTTCAGGTGATGTTTCTACTCTTACTAGGATTGTATTTTGCATCATTCCATTTAATCTTTCAGCCTCATCAGATGTAAATACTACTTTTCCACTAGCTGCTCCTGGCGAAGCTGGAAGGCCTTTGGCTATTACTTCTAAATTCGCTGTTTCATCTAAAGTTGGATGAAGCAAAGTATCTAATGAATTTGGTTGTACTCTAAGCACAGCCTCTTTTTTCGTGATGAGTTTTTCTCTTTCCATATCGACAGCAATTTTGACTGATGATTTTGCAGTTCTTTTTCCTGATCTAGTTTGCAACATCCACAACTTATTATTTTCAACTGTGAACTCCACATCCTGCATATCTTTATAATGTTTCTCCAGCTTTATAAGAATATTTTTTAGATTTTTGTAAACTCTAGGCATAGACTCTTCCATTGAAAGAAGTGTTTCTTTTGCATCTTTTCTAGCTTTCTTAGTTATATGTTGGGGCGTCCTTGTTCCTGCAACAACATCTTCTCCTTGAGCATTTATTAAATATTCGCCATAGATTTCATTTATTCCATTGGATGGATTACGTGTAAACACAACACCTGTCGCACAATCAACACCCATATTACCAAAAACCATGGACTGAACATTTACTGCAGTTCCCCACTCTGAAGGTATATGATTTAATTTTCTGTAAACCTTTGCTCTGTTACTCTCCCATGACAAAAAGACTGCACTAATTGCACCTAGTAATTGTTCATTAATATTTTGAGGAAAATTTTTTTTTGTTTTTTCTTTTACAATATTTTTAAAGTCTTTAATCAATCCATCCCAATCATCTTCATCCAAATCAGTGTCTAGCAAAACACCTTTTGTAAGTTTGTAATTTTCAATTAATTCTTCAAAATTATAACTTTCAACACCCATAACAACATTTGCATACATTTGTATAAATCTTCTATAACTATCTTTTGCAAATCTCATATTTGATGTTTTATTTGCTAAAGCAATCACAGTTTTGTCATTTAGTCCAAGATTTAAAATAGTATCCATCATTCCTGGCATGGATACTCTTGCGCCAGATCTTACAGATAATAATAAAGGATTTTTCAAATCTCCAAATTTTTTACCAGAATCTTTTTCAATATTTTTTAATTCTTTATTTATTTCATTTATGATTTTAGGCTTTAATTTCTTTTTATTTTTATAAAATAAATCACAAACTTCAGTAGAAATCGTAAATCCAGGTGGGACAGGCAAACCCATCCTTCCCATTTCAGATAAATTTGCACCTTTGCCTCCTAAAATATTTTTTGGGTTTTTTATTTTTTTTGTGTCTTTAGATTTAAAATTAAATACTAATTTTGGCATTTATGCTTCTATTTTAGAAAAGTTAAAATAATTATCGAAGCTTTTACACAACATTTTTAAAAGTTCTAGTCTGTTTTTTTTAATTATTTCTTCTTGATCATTAACTATTACATTATCAAAAAACTCATTAACCTCTATTTTGGCACTTGAGAGTGTTTTAAGACTTTCATCATAATCCTCGTCTCTACCTATGCTTGAAAAATACTTTCTTATAGCATGTATTTTTTTATAAAGATTTTTTTCATAATCATTTTTAAAGAGACCAGGATCGGCAGAACCTACAATTTCTAGTTTTGATTTACTTTCGCTATTTAAAATGTTTGCAGATCTTTTATAAATTGCAATAACATCAAGACCAAAATCTTTTTTAATATTTTTATTCAAATTTAATGATTTATTAAAAATTTTTAGTAAATCATCTATTCCATAAGAATTAGTGGAGCATTCAATAATATCCGACCTAATATTTTTTTCTTTTAAATAATTTTTTAATCTATCTAAAATAAAATCTCCCAATTCATCATTTATCAATTTTGAGTCAAAAGAGTAATTTTGTTCTTTGTATAAATTTATTGAATAATTTATTAGATCTCTTAATTTTATTTTTTTTTGATTTTCAATTATTAACCTTAATAAACTAATTGCCATTCTTCTTAAGGCATAAGGATCTTTTGAACTAGTTGGTTTGAGATTAATTCCAAAAAATCCAACTAAGGAGTCTATTTTGTCACTTAACGATAATGCTATGCTGTATGGTTTTTTTGGAACTTTACTATCAATGCCACTTGGTAAGTAATGCTCTGAAACAGCTAAACTTATTTCTTCGTCAAAACCTTGCTCTCTTGCGAAATATCCACCCATCACGCCTTGTAATTCGGGAAACTCTCCAACTAAATCCGACATCAAATCTACTTTGCAAATTGAGGAGGCAATTTCTATCTTTTCTTTACTTATTAAAAGTTCATCTGATATTATTCCGCTAAGTTTTCTTACTCTTTGTATTTTATCAAAATAACTTCCCAACCCTTTAAAATAATTAATTTGCTTCAATCTAGACACCTGTTTAACTAAATTTTGAGACTTATTTCTATTCCAAAAAAATTCTGCATCTGCCAACCTTGCATCTACAACATTTTGATTTCCTAACTTAACTAATCCCTTTTTGTCCTTGCAATCTGCTACAACTATAAAATTATTTGTTATTTTGTTTTTGCTATCAAATGTAGGAAAATATTTTTGGTGATGCTGCATTGTAATAATAAGTATTTCTTGGGGAATTTCTAAAAATTTCTTATTAAACTCACATACTAAAATTTTTGGTTTTTCAACAATATTTATTATTTCGTCTATAAGTTTTTCATTCACGTTTATATGAATTTTTTTTTGATTAGTTGCCTTGTTTATTTCTTTAATTATAAATTCTTTCCTTTTATCTTGATCAATTGTTACTCCTTTTTGTTTAAAAAATTTTATATAAGATTTAAAATCAACAAAACTTTTTACTTCATCTTCTAGATCTTTATCTGTAAAAGTTTTATTTGAACTATGTAAATGGTTTAATTTAAATTCAATTATTTTTTTATCAAATAAAGCTAATATTGATTTTAACGGTCTTCCCCAATATAAATCATGATTGCCCCATTTCATTGATTTTTTCCATGAAATTTTTAAAAGTAAACTTGCAATACTTTCTTTTAATAAATCGTATGTTTTTATTTTTTGTGATGGTTTGTTGTAGAAGTAGAATATGCCTTTTTCAGTGCTTTTTTTGAAAACTTTTTCTTTACTTATTTTATTGGATTTTAAAAATCCTTCTAAAGCCTTTTCTGGAGCATTTATATTAGGACCTCTAATTTCCTCTGCTTTTTTTATTACATCTTTAGATATCTTATTTATATGAACAATGAGCCTATTTGGAGTTGAATAAGTATTAATTTTACCTTTAACTATAATTTCATTATCATCAAAAAATTTTTTAAAAATTTGTGTTAATTCATTTCTAGCATTGATTTGTAATCTGGAAGGTATTTCTTCACTAAATAATTCAAGGAAAAATTCAGACATTTTAATTTTGTGTTTCTACCCAAATTTTTCCAATTTCTCTTGTTAGATCTCTTATCCTTGCAATATATTCTGCTCTTTGAGCAACACTTATAACTCCTCTAGCATCTAAAATATTGAACACATGACTTGATTTTAAACATTGATCATATGCTGGAAGAGAAATTTTCTTTTCAATTAATGATTTTGCTTCTTCTTCGAGCATATCAAAAATTTTAAATAATTTATCTGTGTTTGCATACTCAAAATTATAGGCTGAAAATTCTTTTTCAGCTTGATGAAAAACATCTTTGTATAAAACTCCTTCATCATTCCAAATTAAATCAAAAACATTTTTTTTACCTTGAATAAACATACATAATCTCTCTAAACCATAAGTAATTTCAACAGATATTGGATTGCATTCCATACCTGCCATTTGTTGAAAATAAGTAAATTGAGTAACTTCCATACCATCACACCATACTTCCCATCCAAGACCAGCAGCACCTAAGGTTGGACTTTCCCAATCATCCTCTACAAATCTGATATCGTGCTCTTCGTATTTAATACCTACTGATGAAAGGCTATTAAGATACATTTTTTTAATATCTTTTGGTGAAGGTTTTATTAAAACTTGAAATTGATAATAGTGTTGCAAACGATTAGGATTTTCTCCATACCTTCCATCTGTTGGTCTTCTTGATGGTTGAACGTAAGCTGTTTTCCATGGTTTAGAACCTAATGATCTTAGAGTTGTTGCTGGGTGAAATGTTCCTGCTCCAACTTCTAAATCATAAGGTTGTAAAATAACGCAACCTTTTTTTGACCAGTACTTTTGAAGATTTAAAATTGTATCCTGAAAAGAAATAAATGATTTTGGATTTTTTGTTTTTTTTTTAGAAACCATATTTTTGCCAAATAGATCTTTCTTCTAAAACACTTATCAATTTATCCGCATGGTCTTCAGAAGACGAAAGTTTTTTGGCAAGCCATCCTTTAGACTTTTCAAATTTTTTAATTTCAACATCTTCACCAAATTTTTCTCTCAATATCTGTTCTGCATTCCCTATTCCATCTATCAAACCAAGTTTTAAAGATGTTTTGCCAGACCAAAATTCTCCAGAAAAAAGTTCAACATCAGTTTTGTTTAATTTTGTTGATCTACTTTCCTCTACAACATTAATAAATTCTTGGTGAAGTTCCAGTTGAATATTTTTTAATCTTTGAATGTCCTCTTCTTTCTCGTCTAAAAAAGGGTCTAGAGTACTTTTATTTTTTCCAGCTGTATAAACCCTTCTTTGAACACCTATTTTTTGAATTAAATCTTTAAAACCAAAAGAAGAATAAATTACTCCTATTGATCCGATTATAGAACTTGCATTAGCATAAATCTCATCACCTGCGCATGCAATTAGATAGCCTCCAGATGCAGCAACATCTTCAGCAAAAACTATTACTTTTTTTTTGTTTTTCTTAGACTGTTCTCTAATAAATTTATATATTAGATGTGATTGAACGGGTGAACCACCTGGTGAATTAATTGAAATTGCAACAGCCTCTGCTTTTTTTACTGAAAAAGCTTTTTTTATCATTTCTTCTTGAGAGGAATATTCTATTCCTTGTTTAAACTTTCCAACATTTCCTATGACGCCGGTAAGTCTTAAATGACTAACAATTTTTTTTTTTTTAAAAAATGAAAACATACAAATGATTATAAAAATTTTACTTAATTATAAAGCTACTTATAGTTGAAGAATTAGGTGCGTCAATTGATAAGTATATTAATAAACTTAATGTAATATTTTGAATTTATGGGTTCAGTAGTTCAATTAAAAAAGCAAATAACTAATGCGTATACAGATTTAGTAAATTCTGTTGATGAAAAACTAAGTTTAGTTGAAGACAAAATTTCTTATAAATTAGATAGTAAAGTTGAGCTTGTTAAAGAAATGACAGCTTACCACATGACTAGTGGAGGTAAAAGATTAAGAGCATTGCTTACTTTGGAGTGTGCTAAATTGTGTGGATATACAAAAGGTAGTAGAGATGTGAACCTAGCTGCATGTGTTGAACTTATACACGCAGCAACTCTTATGCATGATGATGTAATTGACAGCGCAGATTTAAGAAGAGGCAAAAAAACTACAAATAAAATTTGGGGAAATCAGTCATCAATTCTTGTTGGGGACTATTTATTAAGTAGATGTTTTGAAATGATGGTTGAGGATGGAAGTATTGAAGTATTAAAACTTTTATCTTCTACATCATCAACTATTGCTCAAGGAGAAGTTTTGCAATTACAACATAAAGGTGACTCTGAAATGTTAGAAGATACATATTTGAATATAATTTCTTCTAAAACTGCAGCTTTATTTTCAGCATCTTCAAAAGTTGGGTCGATAATTACTGATAAAGACAATAAATTTAAAGATGCACTAGAATTCTATGGAAAGAACCTTGGATTAACATTTCAGATTGCAGATGACACACTTGACTATAACTCAGAATTAAAAATGTTTGGTAAAGAGATAGGGAAAGATTTCTTTGAGGGCAAGGTTACTCTCCCGATTATTCTATTACATCAAAAATTATCTTCAGATGAAAAATTAGTTTTAAAAAAAATATTTGAACAAAATATCAGATCTAAAGAACAATTTGACTATGTGCTTACATTGGTAAAAAAATATAATATAATTAATGAGTGTTACAAAAAAGCGGAGCACTATATAAGTTTAGCATCAAATTCATTAAGTATATTTCAAGATTGTGAAGAAAAAACTATACTCAAAAATTTAACTTCATTTAGTATTAATAGAAAATTTTAAGGTGATAAGAGAATTTTTTTCCAATCATTATTTTCTTTAATATATTTTAATCTTTCGTGAATTCTATTTTCACCATCTAACCAAAATTCAATTTCGTGGTGTTTTAACCTCCATCCTGACCAATGATCAGGTCTTGGAACATTATTTTCATCTTTATAGAGATCTTTAAATTTTTTTATAGATTGGTTTAGCTCTTCTCTATCTTTTAAAATTGAACTCTGATTTGATGCCCATGCACCAATTCTACTTCCGTAACTTCTGGATTTATAATAATTATCAGCTTCTTCATCAGAAACTTTTTCAGCAGTACCAACTATTCGAATTTGTCTGAGTAAACTTTTCCAATGAAAGCACATCGAAATGTTTGGATTCTGCTTTATAGAGTTTCCCTTATTACTATTAAAGTTAGTGTAAAAAACAAATCCATCCTCTCCATAATCTTTGAGCAATACCATTCTTACATTCGGATAACCTTTTTCGTTAATAGTGCCTAGAGCTAATGCATTTGGATCATTTATTTCTGTTTTCTTTGCCTCGTTGTACCATTCAGTGAATAATAGTATTGGATTATCGAGATCTAGAAAGCATTTATCTAACCCTAAAGAATTTTTTTCGTTCATAATTTAACCAAAATAATTTATATAATAATATAATGTCTTTTAATACATTTGGAAAATTTTTTCGATTTACTACATGGGGTGAGTCTCATGGTCCAGCAATAGGGTGTGTTGTTGATGGATGTCCTCCAAATATTAAGCTTAATATCAAAGACATTCAGTTAGAATTAAATAAAAGAAAGCCTGGTCAGTCTAAATTCACAACTCAAAGAAAAGAGGATGATAAAGTAGAAATTTTATCAGGAACATTTGAGGGCAAAACAACTGGTACACCTATCTCAATGATTATCTTCAATAAAGATATGCGTTCTAGGGATTATAAAAATATTAAAGATAAATTTAGACCTGGTCATGCTGATTATACATATTTTAAAAAGTATGGAATTAGAGATTATAGAGGTGGAGGCAGACAATCAGCGAGAGAGACTGCTTCAAGAGTGGCAGCAGGGGCAATAGCAAAACAAGTTTTGCAAAATATTATTGGGAAAAAGTACAGTGTAATTGGAGCCGTAACACAATTAGGAATACTAGGATGTGACACAGAAAAATGGAATGACAGTTTCATCACAAAAAACCCTTTATTTTGTCCTGATAAAACAGTTTTAAAATTATGGGAAAAATATTTACTTGGGATAAGAAAAGCTGGCTCATCATGTGGGGCTATTATTGAAGTAAGAGCAAGAGGTGTTCCTGTCGGATTAGGAGCTCCAATTTATTCAAAATTAGATATGGATTTAGCATCAGCAATGATGAGTATTAACGCAGTAAAAGGGGTAAATATAGGATCAGGAATGAACTCTGCTCAACTTTCTGGTGAACAAAATTCTGATGAAATGTCCCAAACAGGAAAGAAAACAAAATTTAAATCGAATAATGCTGGAGGAATTCTTGGAGGTATTTCTAGTGGTCAAGAAATAATAGTTTCTTTTGCAGTAAAACCAACTTCATCAATTCTTTCTCAAAGAAAAACAATTAATAAATTTGGAAAAAATACTTCAATTTCAGTCACAGGGAGACATGATCCATGTGTAGGTATTAGAGCAGTGCCTATTGGCGAAGCAATGATGCATTGTGTAATTCTTGATCACTACTTAATGAATAAAGCTCAATGTGGCAATTAATTAGTTTTTTTAATTAAAACTTTAGAATTTAGAGTTTCTAAAACCTTCGCTTCAATAGATTTAGCATCTAGACCAGCTTCTTTATACATTTCTTCTGGTTTATCTTGGTCTAAAAATTTATCAGGCAAAATCATTGATCTAAATTTTATATTATTATCTAATAAATTCTTTTCATTTAAGAAATGATTTACATGAGCTCCAAAACCTCCTATAGAGCCTTCTTCCAACGTAATTAGCACTTCATGATTTGTTGCAACTTGCCACATAAGATTTTCATCCAGAGGTTTTGCAAATCTAGCATCTATAATTGTTGGATTAATTCCCATTTTTTTTAAACCTTCTTCAGCCAATAAACATTCTTTTAATCTGTTACCAAAACTTACTAAGGCAACTTTCTTACCTTCTCTTATAACTCTACCTTTTCCAATATCTATTTTTTCGTTGATATCAGGTAATTCTAAACCTGCTCCATTTCCTCTTGGATATCTAAATGCACATGGTTGATTATTAATATCTACTGACGTATTGACCATTCTTACCAATTCTGCTTCATCACTTGCTGCCATAACAATAAAATTAGGTAAAGTTGATAAATATGTAATATCAAAAGCACCTGCATGAGTGGCTCCATCGGCGCCAACTAAACCAGCTCTATCAATTGCAAATCTTACTGGTAAACTTTGAATTGCAACGTCATGAACTACCTGATCATAAGCTCTTTGTAAAAATGTTGAATAAATTGCTGCATAAGGCTTATAACCCTCTGTTGCTAAACCTGCAGCAAAAGTAACAGCATGTTGTTCAGCAATTCCAACATCAAAAGTTCTGTCCGGGAAAACTTTACTAAATGCGTCCATTCCTGTCCCAGATGGCATAGCAGCAGTTATACCTACAATTTTACTATCTTTCTTTGCATGCTCTATTAATGTATTTGCAAATACCTTTGTAAAAGCAGGAGTCTTAGTTGTTGATTTTTGTTGAACTCCAGTTTGAACATCAAATTTTGTAACTCCATGATACTTATCATCAGATTTTTCAGCAAAACTATATCCTTTCCCTTTTTGAGTTTTTATATGAATTAGTATTGGACCATTATGATTGCTTTCTTTTGCATTTTTTAAAATTGGCAATAGTACATCTAAATCATGACCATCAATTGGACCAACATAATAAAAACCTAATGAATTAAATAATGTACCACCTGTGACAGCCGATCTCAAAAAATCTTCAGCCTTTCCAGCCTTTTTGCTAAATCTTTTTGAAAATGATGAAATAATCATTTTAACTGTTTCTCTGAAACTAAAATAAATCTTACCTGAAAAAATTTTAGCAAGATAAGATTTCATTGCGCCAACTGGTTTTGCAATTGACATATCATTGTCATTCAAAATTACGATCATTTTTGTTTTTGAGTCTCCAGCATTATTCATAGCTTCATATGCCATTCCTGCGCTCATGGCACCGTCACCAATAACTGCTATAACCTGATCTGATTTATTTGATAATTTATTTGCTGTTGCAATACCAAATCCAGCAGAAATAGAAGTGGAACTATGAGCTGCACCAAAAGGGTCAAATTCACTTTCCGATCGCTTTGTAAAACCAGATAATCCACTTCCTTGTCGTAAAGTTCGTATTTTATCTTTTCTTCCTGTTAAAATTTTATGAGGGTATGATTGATGACCAACATCCCATATCAATTTGTCCTTAGGTGTGTCAAAAACATGATGAAGTGCTACTGTTAATTCTACAACACCTAAACCTGCACCTAGATGACCACCTGTTTTTGAAACAGCATCAATCATTTCGCTTCTTACTTCTTCTGATAGAACTTTTAATTCTTCATTATTGAGTTTTTTTATATCTGAAGGAAAATTAATATTATTTAAATATTTATAATTCTGCATTTATTTATTTCTACTTAATATAAATTCAATTGTCTCTTTTAAATCACTAGCATTATTTCCATAGCTAACTAAACTATTAAATATTTCTTTTTTTAGTTTTGATGCATATTTAATAGCATTTTTATATCCTAGTAAACTTATTAATGTTGCTTTTCCCCTTTTTGAATCTTTATTTGTTTTTTTTCCTGCAGTTTTTGATGTACTGCTATAATCAATTAAATCATCTGCAATTTGAAAAAGTAAACCAATTTTTTCACCAATAATTGAGAATTTTTTTATTTGATCTTTTTTATTTGTCAAAATAACTGGAGACAAACAGCTGAATGAAAATAATTTTCCAGTCTTTTTAATCTCCATATCTATAACTTTTTGTTTAGAAACTTTTTTTCTTTCATAATTTAAATCCAAAAATTGACCTCCAGCTATTCCTTGGTGACCTGATGATTGAGATATTAGATTTATTAGGGATATTTTTTTATTGTTATTTATATTGAACTTTGGATCAGATAAAATTTCAAAAGCTAATGTCAAAAGGGAGTTTCCAGCTAAAACAGCTGTTGATTCTCCAAATTTTTTATGTGTAGTTAGTTTACCTCTTCTAATATCATCATCATCCATACACGGTAAATCGTCATGTATTAGTGAATAAGCGTGTATACATTCAACAGCTGAACTTAAATATAAAAGATATTTTTTTTCTACATTAAAAATTTTTCCAACATCAAAAATAAGCTTAGATCTTATTTTTTTTCCTCCAGGAAATAAACCATACTTAATAGGTATAATTAGATCTGTTTTTTTTTGTTTTGCTAAGTAATTTTTTAAAAATTTATTTACTTCATTAACAGTTTTAACTAATTTTTTTTTCATTTTTTTTTGAGGTTAATTCTTCTATTTTTAGCTTAGTACTTTCAGATATATTTTTTGAGTCCTTTTGAAATTTTTTTTCTATTATATTGTTTAACTTTATTAAATATTGATAATCTTCAATGGATTCTTCCAAATTTTTTTTATTTTCTAATTTTTGAATTAAACGATCTGCTATATCTGTGAGTTCACTCAAAGATTTTAATTCAATATCATCTGGCAAAATTTTTTCATTCATATAATAATTTGTAATATTATATGAAAATTAATGATTCAAATATTAAAAAAGCAGTAAAATATTTAAATAATAACGAATGTATTGGAATACCTACAGAAACTGTCTATGGATTAGCTGCTAATGCCTATTCTGATAAAGGCACTAAAAAAATATTTAAATTAAAAGGAAGGCCTCCTGATAACCCCTTAATAGTTCATTATTACAATATTAAAGATTTAGAAAAAGATTGTGAGACTAATAATTTGTTTTATAAACTTTATAATTCATTTTGCCCTGGGCCAATCA
>LUMN01000140.1_pt1 | contig 15084 bp, 13 predicted proteins | sample 729991 | NCBI WGS metagenome assembly LUMN01 (sample SAMN03860262, study PRJNA289734) | marine metagenome | biome: seawater column; feature: ocean; material: water; isolation source: Red Sea water column Station 22 - depth 25m | place: Saudi Arabia: Red Sea | collected 2011-10-15 | depth 25 m
GCTACGCCTTCGTAGGTTCGAATCCTACTCTCGGCACTTTGCCCTCTTAGCTCCCCTCTTAGCTCAGTCGGTAGAGCACTTCCATGGTAAGGAAGAGGTCTCCGGTTCAATCCCGGAAGAGGGCTCAGAGGCTAAAATAAGTCTTATGGCGGCGTAGCTCAGTTGGTAAGAGCGCACGACTCATAATCGTGAGGTCGGCAGTTCAAGTCTGCCCGCCGCTACAAGTTAATAAAAGGAGAAAAAAATGGCTTCAGATAAGAGACCACCAATAACTTTGGTCTGTACTGAAACTGGTGATCACAATTATGTGACCACAAAAAATAAAACCAACACTCCAGATAGATTGGAGATGATGAAATATAGCCCAAGATTGAGAAAACATACACTGCATCGAGAAAAAAGATAGATTTATTAAGATTTCGTAATTATTCTTGATATAGATAATGAGTAACACATCAGAGGTGAGCAACCATAGTGATGAAATTTCTAATTCGGAATTAGTTAGAAAATCACAACTTGGAGACAAAGCTGCATTTGAACAGCTTGTTATTAGGCATCAAGATTTAGTTTTTTCTCTTGCTTATAAACTTACAGGAAATAGAGAAATGGCAAACGATGTAGCACAAGAGGCTTTTATAAGGGCTTGGAAAGCTATTGAAAAATTTAGAGGTGATTCAACTTTTAGCACTTGGATTTATAGAATTACAGTTAATACTGCATGGACTTTGAGAAAGAAAGCTAAGAAGCACAATACTTTAAATATTGACGACACTTATGAACCAATCGTGATTGATGAAAAAAAAGATCCAGAGTTAGTTGCTATTAACTCTGACCTATCTTCTGTATTAATTAATGCATTAGATAAAATTCCGATTGAGCAGAGAATTATCGTTGAACTAAAAAATATAGAAGGAAGATCTCATAAAGAGATTGCAGATTATTTAGATATAAGCGTTACTGCTGCAAAGGTTAGACTTCATAGAGCCCATCAAAAGCTAAGACAGATCCTAGAGGAAGTTGAACGATGAGAGATTTTTTAAATGATTTGAAAAAAAATATTCTGTGTAAAAGAACAAGAAATAAGATGCTTTCAGCATATTTAAGTAATGAATATTTTGGTTTCGATGATAACCTACACGCATCTTCATGTATCAAATGTCAGGTATCTGGAAAAAGATATAAATCCTTCAAAGAAGAGTTAGATAATGAATTGCAAAAAGATGTAGAGGTCCCAACAGATTTTGCTTCAAAAGTAATGTCTTCACTTGATAAAAAAGTAAAAACAACTACAAGTAAGAGCACAAAAATAATATTATTGACATTGCTTGGAATATTATCAATTGTATTTTTAATATTTGGAAGAAAACGCTCGTCTAATAAATTAGAGAAGGAGCAGTAACTTAGGGGTGTAGCTCTAATTGGCAGAGCGACGGTCTCCAAAACCGTAGGTTGTGAGTTCGAGTCTCACCGCCCCTGCAGAGGTAATTATGAATGAAATGAACAGAGAAATGAGGAGAATGTCCGAACGTGAAGAGCGTTTGGCAAAAAAAGCTGACAGAAATATTGGCAAATATCAATCCGGAGAAAAAGTTTCTAGATTTAAGAGAATTACAAATTATCTTGGAGAGGTTAGGACCGAATTAAAAAGAGTTAACTGGCCTACATATTCAACTCTAACTTCATTCACACTTGTAACAATTATTACAATTGCATTTTTTACAATATTTATTTTTGGAATGGACTTTAGTTTTAAAAATTCTTTGATTAACCTATTAACCTTTGGTGAATAATGGTAGAAGATACAGTTACAACAGAAGAAACAGATGAATTAAGTGATGAAATAGAGGTTTCTCCTTCACATCCTTATGACCTTCCAGGTGAGTGGTTTGTATTAAACGCACAATCTGGACATGAAAAAAAAGTCAGAACAAATATTTTAACTAGAATAAAAAATCTTCATTTAGAAGACAAAGTATACGATGTAATAATTCCTACTGATGAAGTTGTAGAAATTAGAAACGGTAAAAAAGTTAATTTAGAAAAAAAGACTTTTCCTGGATATGTACTTGTAAGAATGGATCTCGATGATACTACTTGGTACGAAATTAGGAACACACCTTCAATCATTGGATTTGTTGGTTCTGGAAAAAGACCTATCCCTTTATCTAGAAGAGAGATTGAACGAATTTTAGGATCTAATGAAGAGGTAGAAGTTAAAAAAGAGTCTCCAAAATTCAAACCAGATTTTGAAATTGGAGAGACAGTAAGAGTTACAACAGGTCCTTTTGCAGACTTCAATGGAATTATTGAGGAAATTAATTTAGACCAATCAAAAGTTACAGTTTTAGTTAATATATTTGGACGAGAAACTCCTGTAGAGCTTGGCTTTACAGATATAGTGAAAAATTAAGGATACAAATGTCAAAACCAATTAAAGCATTACTCAAATTACAAATACCTGGCGGAGGAGCTACACCAGCACCACCAGTTGGTTCAGCTTTGGGTCAATATGGTGTAAACATCATGGATTTTGTTCAAGCATTTAATAATGATACTGCAAGCAGACAGGGAGAAACTGTACCAGTAGAAATAACAATATATGAAGATAATTCATTCACTTTTGTTACAAAAACTGCTCCAGCTTCATATTTAATTAAAAAGGCAATAGGGAACCGCATAAAGAAAAAGTCGCCTCAATCACAAGAGATCAACTAAAAAATATTGCTGAAGCGAAAATGGAAGATTTGAATGCAAATGATATTGACGCGGCTATCAATATTATTGCAGGAACTGCAAGATCAATGGGAGTGACTGTAGAAAATTAAAGACTAGTTATATTTGGGAGATTAAAATCGCTCGAACCAAAGGAGTATAAATGAAAAAACACGGAAAAAAATACACACAAGCCAAAGAGAAAATATCTGAGACTAAACAATCGAAATCAGAAGCTATTAAAACCTGTCAAGAGGTAGCATCAGCAAAATTTGATGAATCTATTGATGCTTCTTTTTCTTTAGGTATTGATCCAAAAGATGCAGAACAAAATATTAGAAGTACAGTTTCTTTGCCGAATGGTACTGGTAAAGAGGTAAAAATTGCTGTTTTTGCTGGTGGAGAGGCGCTAACAGAAGCTGAGGAAGCAGGAGCAGACATAGTTGGTGGTAAAGAATTGGCTACAAAAGTTGCTTCAGAAGAGAAGTTAGATGTTGATATTGTAATTTCTACACCTGAAATGATGGCTGAAGTTGGTCAATTAGGTAAAATTCTTGGACCTAAGGGTCTCATGCCTAATCCAAAAACCGGTACAGTAACCCCTAATGTTGCAAAAGCTGTTGAAGACTTTAAAAAAGGAAAGATAGAAATTAAAAATGATAAATTTGGAAATTTACAAATGTCCATAGGTAAAGTTTCATTTGATGCAGATAGTCTTTTACAAAACTTTGATGAAGTTATTGCAGAAGTCTTAAAATCTAAACCAGCTTCTTCAAAGGGTGAGTATATAAAAAGTGTTTACATTTCATCAACTATGGGTCCATCAATACCAGTTGATATAAATTTGTAATTTATTTGTATTTAAAATTAAAAGACGTTTATATTGTTAAAAGACAATTAAAACCAAAGACCGTTAGTCATAGATTGTAAATCTAACGCAGGTAAAGTGATTATGGTCCTTGGTATGCAAGGATTTTTTATATGGTAAGAGAAGATAAAGTTCAAGCTGTTAAAGACTTAGAAGATTTATTTAAGTCTGCAAACGCTTTGGTATTGGCAGAATATAGAGGTCTTACTGTTTCTCAACAAACTAAGTTAAGAAGATCTTTAAAAAATGCTGGTGCATCTTTTAATGTAGTGAAGATGTCTCTTGCTAAAAGAGCAGCTGAAAATATTGGATTAGATTCACTATCAGATTATTTTGCAGGACCTACTGGTGTCACAATTATTGATTCTGATCCTGTAGAAGCTGCAAAAGTATTAAAAGATTTTTCAAAAGAAAATGATGCCTTTGTAGTTAAAGGTGGATTAATGAATTCAGAACCTTTAACTGTTGAACAAATTAATGTGCTTGCGAATATTGAACCTAGAGATGTACTTCTTGCCAAAATTGCTGGAGGATTCAATGCACCTCTAGTAAAAGTAGCTGCGGGCACAAAAGCTATTATCAATAAAGCATCTTATGCTTTGAGTGCATTGGTCGATAAAAAAGCATCGACAGACGAAGTTTCTGAAGTTGCCTCTTCTGATGAGGATGTTGCAATTTCTGAAGAAGTTAAAAATGAGGAGGAATAACAAATGGCTAAAATGACAACTGATGAGTTGCTTGGCGTATTTGAGGAGATGACAGTATTAGAATTAAAAGAATTCTTAGACGCTTTTGAAGAAAAGTTTGATGTTACTGCTGCAGCCCCTGTCGCTGTTGCTGCTGCACCAGCAGGTGGAGGAGATGACGCAGGAGCAGGAGAAGAAAAAGATTCTTTTGATGTTGTTCTTGCAGATGCAGGATCACAAAAGATACAAGTTATCAAAGAAGTTAGAGGCTTAACTAGTTTAGGACTAAAAGAAGCCAAAGAACTTGTTGATAACGCTCCTTCAGATATACTTTCTGGTGCTTCTAAAGAAGATGCTGAAAAAGCTAAAGAAGCCTTAGAAGGTGCTGGCGCAACTGTAGAATTGAAATAATTTTATTATTATTTGTTTGCTTAAATAATAAGTACTAATATACTCTACCTTTCGGGTAGTTGTTATTAATTTTTTTAGGAGGCTTGTTGTCCGCTGTTCAGAATTCTAGACTTTCGTTTGCAAAAATTCCAAAAGTTCTAGACATTCCAGATTTATTAATTATACAAAAAGATTCCTTCAAGTGGTTTATTGAAGAAGGTCTAAAAGAAATACTTGAAGAAATTTCACCTATTGAAGATTTCTCTGGTCGTTTTTCATTAGAATTTCTTAACCATTATTTTGAAGAACCACTAAAAACTCTTGAGGACTGCAGAGTAACAGACTCTACTTATTCACAACCTTTATATGTAACTGCCCAATTTCTTGATAGAGAAACAGGCCAAATTAAACAACAGACAGTATTTTTAGGCGATTTCCCAATTATGTCTGATACGGGTACATTTGTAATAAATGGCACAGAAAGAGTAATTGTAAGTCAGCTAGTTAGGTCTCCAGGTGTATATTTTTCTCAGGAAATTGATAAGACTTCAGACAAAGAAGTTTTTATTGGAAAAATGATTCCTGGAAGAGGTGCATGGCTTGAATTTGACACAGATAAAAGAGACACTTTAGGTGTAAGAGTAGATAGAAAAAGAAGACAGCACATTACTGGTTTTTTAATGGCTTTAGATGTAATTGAAAATAAAGAAGATGCTATTGAGCTTCTTGGAGATTATCCATCAGTACATAACACTATTGAAAGAGATCCTGATACTACTAGAGAAGCAGCGCTCATTGATTTATATAGAAAACTTCGTCCAGGAGAACCTGCTTCAGTTGAATCAGCTAGAAATTTGGTAAAGCAGATGTTCTACACTCCTAAGAGATATGACCTAACAAAGGTTGGAAGATACAAGGTTGAGCAAAAACTTGGTCGTCAATACGGTGAGAAAGATGCTGAAACTTACTCTACCGAAGTTGATGGCATGTTAAGAATAGAAGATATGATTGACTCAATTAAATATGTAATTGCTCTGCATGCAGGTGAAGAAAGTTTTGTAAACAATTTAGGAAAAGAAATTCCGGTCAAACTAGATGATATTGATCATTTTGGAAATAGAAGAATCAGAACAGTTGGAGAATTAGTTCAAAATCAGGTACGTGTCGGCCTTAGTAGATTAGAGAGAGTTGTTAGAGAAAGAATGACTACCCAGGAACCAGAAGCAATTACTCCACAATCATTAATAAATATAAGACCTATTCAAGCTTCGTTAAAAGAATTTTTTGGAACAAGTCAATTAAGTCAATTTATGGATCAACCAAACCCGATTGCTGGTCTTACTCATAGAAGAAGACTTTCAGCCCTTGGACCAGGAGGCCTTTCTAGAGAGAGAGCAGGTTTTGAAGTCAGAGACGTTCATCCATCTCATTACGGAAGAATGTGTCCAATTGAGACTCCAGAAGGTCCAAATATTGGACTTATTGGTACATTGGCAACTTATGGAAGAGTTAACAAATTTGGTTTTATTGAAACTCCCTATTGGAAAGTTGAAAATGGAGTAGTAAAAACAAGTAGAGCAGTATATCTCACTGCTGCACAAGAAGACATATATACAATTGCTCAAGCTAATGCACCTTTAAATGAAGATGGAACCTTTCAAAACAAGAGAGTGCTTGCAAGACAAGATGGAGGATCAGTCGCTTTCGTCTCAGATAAAGATATAGATTACATGGACGTTAGTCCAAAACAAATCTGTTCCGTAACTACTGCATTAATACCTTTCCTTGAACACGATGATGCAAATAGAGCCTTAATGGGTTCAAACATGCAACGACAAGCAGTGCCTCTTGTAAAAACAGAAGCGCCTTATGTTGGAACTGGCATGGAAGAAAATGTAGCTAGAGATTCTGGCGAAGCTCTAATTTCAAATATTGCAGGAGTCGTTGAGGAAGTTACAGGTGACGAAATAACAGTCAAAGAAAATGGAACAAATAAAAAATTTAGATATCAAGTACTTAAATTTAAGCGTTCAAACCAAGCAACTAGTTGGAATCAAAAACCACTAGTTAAAGTTGGAACAAAAGTAAAGCCCGGTGATGTTTTAGCTGATGGGCCAAGTACCCAGGGAGGAGAATTGGCACTAGGGAAAAACTTACTAGTTGGATATATGCCATGGGATGGATACAACTTCGAAGATTCTATTGTTATTTCTGAAAGACTTGTTAAAGAAGATGTTCTTACCTCTGTCCACATAGCTGAACACGAAATTGAAGCTAGGGATACAAAATTAGGTGAAGAAGAAATAACTAGAGATATTCCTAATGTTGCTGAAGAGGTTTTAATGGACCTTGATGAAATGGGCATTGTAAGAATTGGTGCTGAAGTATCCCCTGGAGATTATTTGGTTGGAAAAGTAACTCCAAAAGGTGAGACAGAACTAACTCCAGAAGAGAGACTTTTAAGAGCAATATTTGGCGAAAAAGCTAGAGAAGTTAGAGATACTTCTTTAAGAGTTCCTCATGGTGAAAGAGGAAAAGTAATTGATGTACAAATTTTAAAGAGAGACGATGGTGCTGATTTGCCACCAGGTGTTAATCAAAAAGTAAGAGTTTATGTAGCAATACAAAGAAAAATCCAAGTTGGAGATAAGTTATCCGGAAGACATGGCAACAAAGGAGTGATTTCAAAAATCCTACCTGTTGAAGACATGCCTTACATGGAAGATGGCAGATCACTTGATATTATGCTCTCACCTTTAGGTGTTCCAAGTCGAATGAATCTTGGTCAAATATTAGAAACCCATTTAGGTTGGGCTGCAGACCAAGGTTGGAATGAATATAAAGGTGAAACAAAAGCTGCTAAAGGTGCAAAACCTGGAACATTAATATCAACCCCTGTTTTTGATGGAGCTGATGAAGATGAAATTCATGAAATTTTAAGAAATGTTAACCCAAATAGAGATGGAAACTTGCTTGTTGATGAAGATGGAAAAGCAACCTTGTTTGATGGCCGAACAGGAGAAGCTTTTGATTCAAAGATAACTGTTGGGTACACATATATATTAAAACTTATTCATTTAGTTGATGAAAAAATTCACGCAAGATCAACCGGACCTTATTCAATGATTACTCAACAGCCACTTGGAGGTAAAGCTCAATTTGGAGGTCAAAGATTTGGTGAAATGGAAGTATGGGCTCTAGAAGCTTACGGTGCAAGCTATGCCTTACAGGAACTGCTAACAATTAAATCTGACGATACCGTAGGAAGAGTAAAAGTTTATGAATCAATTGTTAAAGGTGATAATATACCAGAACCCGGAATTCCTGAATCATTTAAAGTCCTCCTTAAAGAGATGCAAAGCCTTTGCTTAAATGTAGAAATCCTTTCTGCTGGAGAAGAAATTTCAATGAAGGATATTAGCGATGAATATGTAAAAACAGCTGAAACATTAGGAATTGATATGACAAGACCAGAACAAGACGAGGCTGAGGTATAAACAATGGAAAAAATATTTGATGAGTTAAGTATTAGTCTTGCAACATCTGATCAAATGAGAAGTTGGTCATTTGGAGAAGTAAAGAAGCCTGAAACAATCAACTATAGAACTTTGAAGCCTGAAAAAGACGGACTTTTTGATGAAAGAATATTTGGACCAACAAAAGATTGGGAATGTTCATGTGGAAGATATAAGAGAATCAGATATAGGGGCATAGTTTGTGAGAGATGCGGAGTTGAGGTAACAAGAAGAGAAGTAAGGCGAGAAAGAATGGGGCATATAGAACTAGCTGCTCCAGTAACTCATATTTGGTATTTTAAAGGTGTACCAAGTCGCTTAGGTTATTTTCTTGATATGTCTCCAAAAGAATTGGAAAAAGTAATTTATTTTGCAGCCTATTTAGTAGTTTCCATTGATGCCAAGAAGCGAACAAAAGACTTAGCAGAACTTGAAGAAGCTGTTGTTGCAGAAGTAGAGATTGTTAATGAAGATTTTGAAGAATGGGAACAAAAGAGAATTAAACAAATGGATACAGAAATTAAAGCTATGGAAAATGCCAAAATTCCAGAACCTGAGATTCAAATTAGAAAAAAAGAAGTTGAGAAAGAAATAAAGCAAAAAAAAGCTAAGTCAGATGCTGAAATTAAAGTTATTGAAGAGGCATTTTCAACTTTAAAGACTCTTAAGCCAAAGACATTAATTGAAAATGATACTTTATGGCGAGAAATGATAGATAAGTATGACGAATACTTTACTGGTGGTATGGGAGCTGAAGCAGTAAGAGAACTTGTACAATTAGTAGATTTGAAAGCAGAAATGGAAAAACTTGAGAGTGATTTAGAGTCAAAGTCTGCACAAAGAAGACAGCGCGCAATTCAAAGAATGAAAGTAATTAAGCCATTTGCTGATGGAAAGAATCCTCCAGAAGCAATGATCCTTGAGGTTATACCCGTTATCCCTCCAGAACTACGACCAATGGTTCAACTTGACGGTGGGAGATTTGCAACATCAGATTTAAATGATTTATATAGAAGACTAATTAATAGAAACAACAGACTTAAAAAATTAATTGAACTCGGTGCTCCAGAAATAATTATCAGTAATGAAAAAAGAATGTTACAAGAATCTGTTGATGCTCTTTTCGATAATGGAAGAAGAGGAAGAGCAGTTGCAGGCGCTGGAGGTAGAGGTCTAAAGTCACTTTCTGATATGTTGAAAGGAAAGCAAGGTAGGTTCCGTCAAAATCTTCTAGGAAAAAGAGTTGATTACTCAGCTAGATCTGTAATTGTTGTTGGTCCTCATCTCGAACTACAACAATGTGGCTTACCTAAAATGATGGCTTTAGAACTTTTTAAACCATTTGTAATGAAAAGACTGGTTGAACTTGGTTTAGCCCAAAATATCAAATCTGCAAAACGTATGGTGGAAAGATCACGAGCACAAGTTTGGGATGTTTTGGCTGAAGTAATTGAAGAACATCCAGTCTTACTTAATAGAGCTCCAACTTTGCACAGATTAGGTATCCAAGCATTTGAACCAATATTAGTTGAAGGCAAAGCAATTCAAGTTCATCCATTAGTTTGCGAGGCATTTAATGCTGACTTTGATGGTGACCAAATGGCAGTTCACGTCCCACTTTCTGCTGAAGCCCAAGCTGAAGCAAGAGTTTTAATGCTATCAACTAATAATGTGCTATCACCAGCATCTGGAAACCCGATTGTTTCTCCAAGTCAAGATATGGTTATCGGTCTTTATTACATAACTGAGTGCCATGATGACTTAGAATCAGCAAGTTTAAACTTTGTTGATTTTAATGAGGCTCAGATAGCTTATGAAAGTGGTCATATTGGACTTCAAACTCCTATTAATGTTCGAGTTGGTGACCTTGCAGGCAGTTCTGAAATGCATAGTGAGTTAAAAGGAAGATTTTCAGAGTTAATTACTGAGGAACCAGTAGATGGTACAAAGTTAATGAAAACTACATTAGGTAGAATGCACTTTAATTCAATACTTCCTGAAGACTTTCCTTACGTCCAAGCTTCTGTAAGAAAACCAGAAATGAAAAAAATTATTTCTGAAGTAATCGAAAGATACAACAAAGCGGAATTGAGAATATTCCTTGATTCGATGAAATCAGTTGGGTTTAAATATGGTGCAAAGGCTGGCCTCACAGTTGCAATGAATGATGTAAAAACACCTCCAAGCAAAAATCAAATTTTAGAAAAATATGAAAATGAAGCTGAAAAAGTTGAAAAACTTTATAAAGACGACGTTATTACTGAAACAGAGAGAAAACAAAAAATAATTGAAATTTGGAATGAAGCTACAGATCAAGTCCAATATGCTATGAGCGCTGAACTTGAATCAGAAAAATTCAACCCTGTTGATATGATGGTTAAGTCCGGAGCTCGTGGAAATATGATGCAGGTCAGACAGTTAGCTGGTATGAGAGGTCTTGTTGCAAATCCAAAAGGTGACATTATTGAAAGACCTATTAAGAGTAACTTCCGAGAAGGCATGTCAGTTCTTGAGTATTTTATTTCTACTCATGGTGCGAGAAAAGGTTTGGCTGATACTGCTCTTAGAACAGCAGACTCAGGATATCTTACAAGAAGACTCGTTGATGTTGCTGCTGGAATTGTTGTAAAAGATTTAGGAGATGAAAATATTGACTGGAGAGGTACGACAAAGAAAGTTATGCATGATGGTAAAGTCACCCGTTATTTGCATTCAACACTATACGGTAGAGTGCTTTCCGAAGATGTAAAAGTAGATAAAAAAATTGTAGAGCTTGATGATGGCACAAAACTATCTAAAGGTACTTTCGTAGATGCGGAAGTTTTAGATGCAATTGGTAAATCTGGCGTAGAGAGTGTTAATGTTTTGACACCTTTCAACTCATTACATCCTGAATCTATGGATCCACTTTGTTATGGATTCAGTTTGGCTACTGGAAAACCAGTCGAAGTCGGTGAAGCAGTTGGTATCATATCAGCCCAGTCAATTGGTGAACCTGGAACTCAATTAACAATGAGAACTTTTCACACTGGTGGAGTTGTTGGATTAGATATCACCTCTGGGCTGCCAAGAATAGTAGAGCTTTTTGAAGCAAGAACTCCAAAAGGTAAAGCTGTACTGTCTCCAATAAATGGAAAAGTTAAATCTGTTGATGTAACTCCTGAAGGTAACAAAAATGTTTTTATTGCAAATGAAAAAGAAGAGGTTGAGTTATTAGTTTTAAGAAGGCAGACTCTTTTAGTTAATCAAGGAGATAGTGTCAATGCTGGAGATTCTTTAACTACAGGACCTAAAGACCCTAAAGAAGTTTTACAAATAAATGGTGTAAAAACTTGTCAAGAATATTTGGTTGATGAAGTCCAAAAGACTTATAGAGACCAAGGAGTTGAAGTTCATGACAAGCATGTTGAAATGATTGTTCGACAAATGTTAAGAAGGGTAAGAATTGTTAAGTCAAACAATTCTGATTTCTTACCAAACGAACTTGTTGATGCAACATTGTTTAGAAAGACTAACCAAGAGTTAGTCAAAGATGGAAAAGTACCTGCTGAAGGAAGACCAGAGCTTATGGGTATCACAAAAGCTAGCCTTGCAACAGACTCATGGTTATCAGCAGCCTCTTTCCAAGAGACAACAAGAGTACTAACTGAAGCAGCAATGAAGAGAAGCAATGATTCTCTGAGCGGCTTGAAAGAGAATGTTATTATTGGTACTTTGATTCCAGCTGGTACTGGTTCAGAAGCATATCAATCTCATACACCATCTTTACCAGATGCTCCTGAGGTTTCAGAATTAGGGTTTATGACATCTACTACAGAGGAATCTGAGGAAGATGCTTTGCCAAATCCTGCGCAATGGTTAGCTATGTTAGGTGAGGAAAAAGAGGAAGAAAACGAGTAAAAACTTATAAAGAAAAGGTTGTTGTAAGTTTAAATTCGTCATATACTACTTTTTCGGTAAGCCAATAATACAAAAATTGATTGGATAATTTATGCCTACTATACAACAGTTGGTCAGAAAAGGAAGAAAGTCCAAAGTGTCAAAAGAAAAGACACCTGGACTTAAAGGTTCGCCTCAAAGAAGAGGTGTTTGTACTCGTGTATATACTGTGACGCCAAAAAAACCAAACTCTGCATTAAGAAAAGTATGTAGAGTAAGACTTTCAACCGGTACTGAGGTAACTGCATATATACCAGGAGAAGGACACAACTTACAGGAACATTCTATCGTACTAGTAAGAGGTGGAAGAGTTAAAGACCTTCCTGGCGTTAGATACAAAGTTATCAGAGGTGCATTAGACACATCCGGAGTTTCTGATAGAAAACAAGCTAGGTCAAGGTACGGTAGTAAAAAAGGTTAAGTTATGAGAAGAGGACCATCACTAAAACGAAAAGCTGAACCAGATCCCATTTACAACAGTGTTTTAGTATCTCAAATAATAAATCAAGTTCTTTTAGATGGTAAAAAAGATTTAGCTAGCGGTATAGTTTATGGCGCTTTGGAACTAGTTCAAAAACAAGCAGGATCCGATGCTATGGATGTCTTAAAAGATGCCTTTGAAAATGTTAAACCTCAAATAGAGACTAAATCAAGAAGAGTAGGTGGAACAAACTATCAAGTACCGATGGAAGTTCCAAATAGAAGGAGTACAACTCTTGCAATCCGATGGATTGTTGATTCATCAAGAAAAAGAGGTGAAAAGACCATGTCAGAGCGTCTTGGTAGAGAGATACTTGATGCTAGTAACAAAACTGGTGCCTCAGTTAAAAAAAGAGAAGACGTACACAAAATGGCTGAATCAAATAGAGCATTTGCTCATTACAGGTGGTAAAAAATGAGTAGAGAAGTTGAATTAAACAATTTAAGAAATATCGGAATCATGGCTCATATTGATGCTGGGAAGACGACATTGACCGAAAGAATTTTATATTACACAGGCAAAACTTACAAAATTGGAGAAGTTCATGATGGTGCTGCTGTTATGGATTGGATGGAGCAGGAGCAAGAAAGAGGTATAACTATTACCTCTGCTGCAACAACATGTTCTTGGAACAAGCACACAATCAATATTATTGATACTCCAGGACACGTTGATTTTACTGTAGAGGTTGAAAGATCATTAAGAGTACTTGATGGGGCTGTTGCAGTTTTTGATGGAGTTGCTGGTGTAGAGCCTCAGTCTGAAACAGTATGGAGACAAGCTGATAAATATAATGTACCAAGAATATGTTTTGTTAATAAATTAGACCGTACTGGTGCTGATTTTGATTTCGATGTTCAATCTATTGTTGAAAGACTAGAAGCAAAGCCTGCAGTACTTCATATTCCAATAGGTTCTGAAGCAGATTTTATAGGTGTGATCGATCTTGTCGAAATGAAAGCCCATACATGGTCAAAAGATGATGGATCAGAATGGGACATCTCTGATATTCCAGATGATAAATTGGAAGAAGCTCAGTTAAAAAGACAAGAGTTGCTTGATATAGTTGCCGAAGCCGATGATGATGTTTTAGAAAAATATTTTGCTGATGAAGAACTTTCAGTTGAAGATATTAAAAAAGCTATTAGAAAAGGTACGCTCGATGGATTATTTGTACCAGTATTAGCTGGTAGTGCATTTAAGAATAAAGGTGTACAGCTTTTATTAGATGCTGTAGTTGATTATCTTCCGTCACCTTTAGATATTGATGCTGTTACAGGATTTAAGCCTGGCGATGAAGAAAATGAACTCCTAAGAGAGCATAGTGACGAAGACCCATTCTCAGCCTTGGCGTTTAAAGTAGTTAGTGATCCACATGTTGGTAAACTGACTTACTTTAGAGTTTATTCTGGCACGCTTAATAAAGGTGACAAAGTTACTAACACAACAACAGGTAAAGAAGAGAGACTTGGAAGAATATTAAGAATGCATTCTAATTCAAGAGAAGATATAGATTTTATTTGCGCTGGAGATATTGTTGCTGGCGTTGGACTCAAAAATGCTAAGACAGGAGACACTTTGTCAGCCTCATCAGACTTAATTCAATTAGAATCAATGACTTTTCCAGAACCTGTAATATCTGTAGCAATAGAGCCAAAATCTAAAGCAGACGAAGAAAAGCTTTCAGAAGGACTCCAAAAACTTGCTGAAGAAGATCCTACATTTAGAGTTCAGTCAGATGATGAAACAGGACAAACAATTATTTCTGGTATGGGAGAATTACATCTAGACATACTTGTAGATAGACTAAAACGAGAATTTAAGGTCGAAGCTAATATAGGTAAGCCTCAAGTTGCTTATAGAGAGGCACTTAAAAAGAAAACAGATGTTGAGGCAAAATACATTCGTCAAAGTGGTGGTAGGGGTCAGTACGGACACGTCATTATGGAATTTGAGCCAATTGAAGATGGGTATGAGTTTGTAGATTTAATTAAAAGCGGAAGGATTCCAAAAGAATATATTCCTTCTGTCAACGCTGGCGTTGAAGCTGCAATGGAAACAGGTGTGTTAGCTGGATACCCTTTAGTAAATGTAAAAGCAACTTTAAAGGACGGCACTTATCATGATGTAGACTCCTCTGAAATGGCTTTTAAAATTGCTGGCTCCATGGCATTAAAAGATGGAGCAAAAAAAGCAGGAGTTAAACTGCTAGAACCTGTAATGAGTGTAGAAGTAGTAACACCTGAAGATTTTATGGGAGATGTTGTCGGAGATCTTTCCTCAAGAAGAGGGAAGATAGCTGAAATGGAGCAAAGAGGATCTGCAAAGGTCGTCAATGCTAAAGTACCGTTATCAGAAATGTTTGGATACGCAACTGATTTGCGTTCCCGAACACAAGGCCGTGCAACATTTACGATGCAGTTTGATAGTTATGAAGACGTACCAGACAGCATAACTAAAGAAATAACTGCGAGTATTCGTGGAGTAGAGGTA
>LUMN01000921.1_pt1 | contig 14948 bp, 13 predicted proteins | sample 729991 | NCBI WGS metagenome assembly LUMN01 (sample SAMN03860262, study PRJNA289734) | marine metagenome | biome: seawater column; feature: ocean; material: water; isolation source: Red Sea water column Station 22 - depth 25m | place: Saudi Arabia: Red Sea | collected 2011-10-15 | depth 25 m
CTGGCTAATTTCATTGTTGCTGTCTGGATTATTAAAACTTATTGGATATTTGAATCCCAATGTTTTAATAATTAATAACTTTCTTCTCTTATTACTAGTTTTTGGTCCAGCTCTTTTAGTTACAATAGTATTAGTCTTTAATAAGTTTTCAAATTCTTAATTACGTCAAAAAATTTAAATTTATGGAGCAAATTTAGATGCAGCAGGTAAAAAAAGTTGTACTAGCTTATTCTGGTGGCGTAGATACGAGCGTTTGTATTCCATATTTAAAGAATGAATATGGAATTTCAGAAGTGGTTACTTTTGTCGCAGATCTTGGTCAAGGCGAGGATTTAGAACTTATTAGGCAAAAAGCTTTAAATTCTGGTGCATCTCAATCAATTGTTGGCAATTTAGTTAATAGTTTTGTTGAGAGATACGCTTTTCCAGCCATTAGAGCAAACGCATTATATTTAGATAAATATCCTTTATCTACAGCTCTTGCTAGGCCTTTAATTGCAGAAAATCTTGTAAATATTGCTCGAGAGTTTAGTGCTGATGCAGTGGCTCATGGATGCACTGGTAAAGGGAATGATCAAGTTCGATTTGATTTAGCAATAAATGCTTTAGGTCCTGATTTAAAAATAATTACTCCTGCAAGGGAATGGAATATGAGTAGGGAAGAGGCAATAGTGTATGGAGAAAAATTTGGTATTCCTGCACCAGTATCAAAAAAATCACCATATTCAATAGATGTTAATTTACTTGGTAGGAGTATTGAAGCAGGCATATTAGAAGACCCAATGAAAGAAGCACCTGAAGATATTTTTGCAATGACATCATCTATTGAGAATTCACCTGATTCTCCTCAAGAAGTAGAAATTATTTTCAAAAATGGGTTTCCTGTTGGAATTAATGATGAATCTCTAACCCCCGTAGAGATTATTAAAAAAGCTAATGTTCTCGCAGGTGAGCATGGTTTTGGAAGAATTGATATGATTGAAGACCGAGTAGTAGGAATTAAAAGTAGAGAGATTTACGAAACACCAGGCCTCTTGCTTTTAATCAAAGCTCACAAAGAATTAGAAAGCATTACATTAAATCCAGACGTTGTCGACTTTAAAGGAATAGTTGAAAAAAAATGGGGTCAACTTGTCTATCAAGGTTTTTGGTTTGGACCTCTTAAAGATAGTTTAGATTCATTTATTTCGTCGACTCAAACTGCAGTTAATGGAAGAGTAAAGATTAGACTTCATAAGGGGAACGCAATAGTAATCGGTAGAATGTCGGAAAATAATTCACTTTACAGAGAAGATTTGGCAACTTATAGCAAAGACGATGTTTTTAATCATTCTTTAGCGGAGGGTTTTATTTATATGTGGGGTATGTCTAATAAAATATGGGCTGAATTAAATTCAAAAACAAAAGATTAACATTTAAGATTCTGCATTTTCTTTAGTTGCAGTATCATCTTTTCCCGAAGTTGAAGTATCTGTGCTTACTACTGGTTGGTCTTCCTTAGATTCAACTTTACTTTCTGGATTTTCTTTATCATCTGCTTTAGTTGAACTCTTCGTAGAAGATCTTGGAGTTGGCAAGGGTCCTTCTTGTTTAACAGTCATATATCTAATAACATCTTCACTTAGTCTCATTGCTTTTTCGATTTTGAAAATATGTTGTCCATCTCCTTGATGACTTAGTTGGACGTAAATACCTTCTCTATGTTTTGCTATTTGATAGGCTAATCTTCTTTTGCCCCTCATTTGACTATCGAGGATGGTACCACCAAATTCTTCTAAAAGCTTATTGTATTTATCAATGTGGTTAGTTACTTCATCTTCCGCAATATCTGGGCGGAGGATATACATGGTTTCGTAATAAGATTGTTGATCGTTCATAGTTTCAGACAAGGTCTTTGGCTCATATAATTGATGTCATGAGCGTCTGTTCATCTTTAACGATACATCATGATGTGCAGTTCCTTGAAAATTAGCATTAATTTAAAGATGATTTTTGAGTGCATCATTCATAATATGAAAAGGTACTTCTAAGCCATTTGTCCAAAATGATAATGATTTTAATCCCTGAGCAACAAGCATTTGCAAACCATCTATAGTCATGCATCCCCATATGGCAATAAATTCATTTCATTTTTGGCTGTTTTCATTCCTACTGGTGTTGTATTTACAACTAAATCTGCTTCTTCAATTAAATTTTGAGCTTGATTATCGTTACTTAAGAAGCTCTGAAGTTCAATTTGATTTTCAAAGTTTTTTATTAATTCATCTAGTGATGATTTGTTACGTGCTATTACTGAAATTTTTGAAAGATTTAAATTTATTAAACCTTGAATAACAGATTTTGCTGCACCTCCGGAGCCAAGAACTATTGATTTTTTCTTTGCTAAGTTTAAATTTTTTAATGGATAAATAAATCCTTCTAAATCAGTATTAGTTGCGCTCCATTCATTTTCAGAATTTAATTTCAGGGTATTAATGGCTTTCAGTTTGCTTGCAATAGGAGAAATTTCACTACATAGGTTAAATACTTTTTCTTTATGGGGAATTGTAATATTTAAACCTTTGCAATTAATTTTTTTCAAAGAATTCAGAACCAATTCTAGATCTTCATCTTTGCAAGGTATAGCAATATAAATTAAATCTAGGCCTAAATATTGGAATGCAGCATTTTGCATAATCGGTGACAATGAATGGCTTACTGGATTGCCGATTAATGCTATAAAAGATGTCTTACTTGAAATCATGTTTAGAATTTTTCTTTAAAATAATGATCTGTTCGGGAACCACACCCCATCTTTGAGTAACAATAATGACGTCAATGACCGATTATGGAGAATAACAAATATAAAGTGTTTACCCATGGGTAAGGTTGTAGGAATTGATTTAGGAACAACTAATAGTTGTGTCGCTGTAATGGAAGGTGGTAAACCTACTGTAATAGCAAATGCTGAGGGTTTCAGAACTACTCCATCAGTTGTTGCATATACAAAAAATCAAGATCAGCTTGTTGGACAAATAGCTAAAAGACAGGCTGTAATGAACCCTGAAAATACTTTTTATTCAGCAAAACGATTTGTTGGAAGAAGAGTTGATGAAGTTAATGAAGAATCTAAAGAAGTTAGTTATTCTGTTGAAAAATCTGGTTCTAGTGTCAAATTAAAATGCCCTATTTTGGATAAGCAGTTTTCTCCTGAAGAGGTAAGTTCTCAAGTTTTAAGAAAGTTAGCAGATGATGCGGGTAAATATCTTGGTGAAAAAGTTACACAAGCTGTAATTACAGTTCCAGCTTATTTTAATGATTCACAAAGACAGGCTACTAAAGATGCTGGAAAGATTGCAGGTTTAGAAGTCCTCAGAATTGTTAATGAGCCAACCGCTGCGGCTTTAGCATATGGTTTGGATAAAGAAAATGAAAAAATTCTTGTTTTTGATTTAGGGGGAGGAACATTTGATGTCTCAGTTATTGAAGCTGGTGATGGAGTAACTGAAGTTCTATCTACATCTGGAGATACACATTTAGGTGGTGATGATTTTGATAGATGTATTGTAGATCACTTAGCTAATACTTTTAAATCAAATGAGGGAATTGATCTCAGACAAGATAAGCAAGCTTTGCAAAGATTGACTGAAGCTGCAGAAAAAGCAAAAATAGAGCTCTCAAATGCTACGCAAAGTGAGATAAATTTACCTTTTATTACAGCCACGCCTGAAGGACCAAAACATTTAGATTTGAACCTTACTAGAGCAAAGTTCGAGGAACTAGCAGCTTCTTTAATTGATAGGTGTAAGACCCCAGTTGAGAGAGCTATAAGTGATGCAAAAATTTCTACTAGTGAAATTGATGAAGTTGTTATGGTTGGAGGCTCATCTAGAATACCTGCTGTTCTAGATTTAGTTAAAAAAATAATTGGTAAAGATCCAAATCAAACCGTTAATCCTGATGAGGTAGTAGCTGTTGGAGCTGCAATTCAGGGAGGAGTTTTAGCAGGAGAGGTTAAAGATATATTGTTGCTTGACGTTACTCCACTTTCTCTAGGTGTAGAGACTCTAGGCGGAGTAATGACAAAAATGATAAATCGAAATACTACAGTACCTACGAAGAAATCTGAAACATATTCAACTGCTGTAGACGGTCAAACAAATGTTGAAATACACGTTTTACAGGGTGAAAGAGAAATGGCTTCTGATAACAAAAGCTTAGGAACCTTTAGATTGGATGGAATACCGTCAGCACCAAGAGGAGTTCCGCAAATTGAAGTTACATTTGATATCGATGCAAATGGAATTCTTAGTGTTACTGCTAAAGATAAAGGAAGTGGTAAAGAGCAAAGTATTTCTATCACTGGTGCTTCTACTCTATCTGATAATGAAGTAGAAAAAATGGTAAAAGATGCTGAATCAAATGCATCTGCAGATAAAGAAAAAAGAGAAAAAATTGATTTAAAAAATCAAGCTGAAACACTTGTCTACCAGACAGAAAAGCAACTTGGTGAGTTAGGAGACAAAATTGATGCTGCAGCAAAGTCTAAAGTTGAAGAAAAAAGTAATGCTTTAAAAGAAGCAACTTCAAAAGAAGATTATGAATCAATGAAAAAACTTCTTGAAGAACTCCAGCAAGAACTTTATGCAGTTGGTTCATCTGTTTATCAGCAACCAGGCAATCAGCCACCATCACCTGGCGCAGCAGGCGGTCCTGATCAGAGTGATTCAAATGAAAAAGGTGGAGATGATGTAATTGATGCAGACTTTACTGAAACAAAAGATTAGTAAAGGTAATTTTTAATTTCATTAGCAACCCATTTAGAACAAGCGGGAGCCAGTAAAATCCCATTTTTATAAAAACCTGTACATATAATTAGTCCATCTTCAAGATTTTTCATTATTGGTGAAGGCTCACCATCTGGTCTTGACCTAATTCCATACCACTTTTTAGAAATTTTTCCTTTCTCCAGCCAATTTGGTTTTTTATCGAGAAAATTTGTGAGTTTTTCGAATGTATTTTTTTCTGGCTTAGTACTATATTCGTCAGTTGATCCAATAATTAGCTTATTTTTTGATTTTGGAATTATATTTTTACCATTTATATTGAATTGTTTTGGCAGCGATAACAAATCAACTTCTGCATCATTAATCTCAATTTCCATAGCTTGACCTAAAACAGGCTTTAATTTGATGTTGTGAGATCGGCTATCTATTAAATCAATCGCTTTTAGTGAATTACACAAAATAACCATGTCAGATTTGATATTTTCATTATTCCTTGTTGTAGAAATCCATTGATTGTTTGATTTTCTTATTTTTATTATTTCTCCTTGTAAATAATTTACTTTTTTATGTTTTAGATATTTATCTAATGTTTGAAGTAACGATAAAGCATTTATTCTTCCATCTTTGAAGGAGATCATTCCTTTTATATTTTTTGTTTGGAAGGCTTTATTTATATTCTTGATTAATATTGAGTCTCTTTCTAAAATTAGTAACGTTGGATCATTATTTTCATAAACAAATTTCTCTAATTTTTTAAACTTTTCTTCATTAGTAGTTAGTTTCAATGCTTTGTTTCCTGAGATCCCAGCTTCTACCTCTTCTTTTTTGATACATATTACCCATTAGTAAGCCTAAAGCTGCATTGCTACTATTTTGGAGTTGAGTTGGATCTATTATCGTTACCTGGAAACCTAATTCTGATAATTCTAAGGCGTTAAATTTTCCAATAATCCCTGATCCAATAATAACTATGTGTGCTTTTTGAAAATTTTCTTTTAAGCTTTTCATTGATATATTAGATATACTTGCTTATTTGACTTAATAGTTAAAGATTTTTTGGAACATCCTTCAATTATATTCAAAATTGTTTGTCCCGATCGTCCTGGCCTTGTAAGTTTACTTACAAGTTGGATTTCAAATTACGGTGGAGATGAAGTAAATGGACAATTTAACGTAAATTATTCTGATGAAATCCCAAATGTTGCTATTTTCGTGAGTAAACAAAATCATTGTTTGATTGATTTACTTTGGCGAGTAAGAAATGGAGAACTCAAAATGAAAGTTCCTTTAATAATTTCAAATCATTCTCATCTTGAAAATATTGCAAATGACTTTAATGCAAAATTTGTTCATATTGATACCTTTAAAACTGATAAAACTATTGTTGAAGATCATTTTTTAAATTTACTAAAAGAATATGACATTGATCTTGTTGTATTAGCAAAATATATGCAAATTTTGAGTGACTCTTTTTTAAAAAAGTTTTCTTCAATAATAAATATTCATCATTCTTTCTTACCTGCATTTAAGGGCGGGCAACCAGCAATGTACAGTTAATGTAAGTCATAGGGATGAAGTTGATGATTTGATTAGAAAAGGAAGAGATATTGAAAGAATAGCTTTAGCAAGAGCAGTTAGATTACATCTGAATCATCAAGTATTTGTTTATAACAGCAAAACTGCTGTTTTTGATTGAAGATAGTTTCTTAGTCTTCTAATTCTATTTGTATTTGTCTTTCATAAATTGATTCTTCATTAAAAGCTCTTGCTATCAAGAAACTGGCAATGCAGCTGATTAAGACAGGTTTCATTATTAATAAATTTTTTGTTAAAGCAAAAGCTAAAAACATTGCTGTTATTGGCGTTCGCGAACATCCTGCTACGAAAGCTCCCATTCCCGCAAAAATGTATGTACTTGGTGCATGTCCTGTAGCAATTTCCACCCAGCTCCCCATTATTAGTCCGATTGACCCTCCTAAAGTAAGCATTGGATAGAATAATCCTCCAGGAGCTCCGGATGCTGCAGCTAAACCTGTCGTGATAAATAGTACTAAAACTGCTAATAAAGCAATTCCAATACTTGTATTTTGTTCAGCTATTATTTTCTGTAATTCATCTAAATTATGAAATGTACTGGGTAAAAAAGAGTAGATACTTCCTAAAATAAGTCCACAGATACTCATTTTTAAAACAAATTTATTTTTATACCACTTTTTCCCAAGATTTTGCATCAACAAAACATATCTGCTGTACAATTCTGCAAATATTCCAATAATTATTCCTAGTAAAACTAAGTAAATAAAATCTACAGGTAAGAAAAAAACTGATGGGTCATATTCTTTTTGAATCAAAAATCCGAGGTTAAAATCAAAGCCTCCTGCTTTAGGATCTAAACCCAAGGCTTGAATAATATCAGCAGATGAATCTGCAATAAAAGTTGTAATTACTACTAATAATAAAATTACTGGTCTAGCAGAGTTTAATAACTCCTCTATTGCATAGATAAACCCTCCTAATGGAGCGCTAAATACTGCAGCTATTCCAGCACCACCACCTGCTGCTACTATTACTCTTCTGAAAGCTGTAGGAGCTTTGAGCCACTTGGCCATTTGCCAAGCTACGGATCCTCCCATTTGAACTGATGGACCTTCTGGACCCAAAGGGAATCCACTACCAATCGCAATAATTCCTGATATGAGCTTTACTAATCCTACTTTTAAATTCATTGGAACTTTTTTATGTCTTAAGAAACCCATGATTTGACTCACACCTGAACCTTTTGCAGCAGGTGCTATATTTTTGATCAAATATCCTGCAATAGCTCCTCCTAGAGCTCCAAAAATAGGTAAGACCGCAATAGATGGGAATTGGTCTAATAATGCTAATCTCCAATTATTAATAAAATAGATTCCAGTTTTAAAAGATATGCTTGTAATTGAAGCCCCTAGACCTGTTAATAAGAGCGAAAATGCAACGACTAGAGATCTTTGTTTTAATAATTTTTTGATGCTACGAGAAGAATTATTACTTGTTTTTTGAATATTATCTTTTATAAAGTTTGGCATGGTCCATGATTACTTTGTCAAGCTGAAATCGTGTATTTCATCAAATTGAAGATAGCGATAAAGTTCATCTGAATATGGATTAATTTTATTTTTAGTAATATGTCAAAATTTCTTGTACTGGTAGAAAATACTACAGAACCTTCATCAACTCTAGCTTGATTTCCCATACATAAAGAACAGCCTGGTAACTCTAATCTTGCACCACAATCTTCAAATATTTTATAGTAGCCTTCAGCTTTTAGAGTTTCTTCATCCATCTTTGTTGGTGGACAAATCCATAATTTAGCTTTTAAATTTTGTACTCCTTCAAGAACTTTTGCAGCTGCCCTGTAATGACCAATATTTGTCATGCAAGAACCTATAAAAACCTCGTCAATATTTGTATTTGCAACATCAGTGATTTCTTTTACATTATCTGGATCATTAGGGCAAGCAACTATAGGTTGTGTTACTTTTGCTAAATCAATTTCAATGATTTCTTCATACTGAGCGTTTGAATCTGGTTGAATTAATGATGGTTTTTTTAACCAATTTTTCATATCATTTATTCTTCTTGAAATCGATTTTGAATCTTCATAATTGCTCTCGATCATTTTTTCTAGCAGGCAAATATTGCTTTTTAAATATTCTTGAACAGTTTCTTGGGATAAAAGTATTGTGCTACCAGCGCATGAGCGTTCTGCAGTAGCATCAGTAAGTTCAAAAGCTTGTTCAAGTTTTAGGTTTGGTAATCCCTCAATTTCCATAATTTTCCCGTTGAATATATTTTTCTTATTTGCTTTCTCAACAGTTAAGAGTCCTTTTTTAATTGCGAAGAGAGGGATTGCATTTACTAAATCTCTAAGAGTGATTCCTGGTAATAATTCTCCCTTAAATTTAACCAGCACAGATTCTGGCATATTTAATGGCATTGATCCTATTGCAGCGGCAAAGGCAACAATGCCCGAGCCTCCAGGAAATGAAATGCCAAGAGGAAATCTAGTATGACTATCTCCGCCTGTGCCAACAGTATCTGGGAGAAGCATTCTATTAAGCCAGCTATGAATTATGCCGTCTCCAGGCTTAAGAGCTACTCCACCTCTTTGAGATATAAAATCAGGTAATTCTTTATGGGTAACTAGATCTACTGGTTTAGGATACGCAGCTGTATGACAAAAACTTTGCATCACTAAATCTGCAGTAAATCCTAAACAAGCTAGTTCTTTTAATTCATCTCTAGTCATTGGCCCAGTAGTATCTTGACTACCAACTGTGGTCATAATTGGCTCACAGGTCATTCCTGGCCTAACTCCATCTAAACCGCATGCTTTGCCTACTATTTTTTGAGCTTGAGTAAATCCGGCACTACTTTCGGTTGGATTTTGTGGTCTAGTAAATATTTCACTTGGTTGATAATCTAATTTGTTTCTAATTTTGTCCGTAAGAGATCTTCCAATCATAAGATTAATTCTTCCGCCAGCTTGAATTTCATCAGTAAGAGTTGATGGATACAACTCGAATTTGCTTATTAATTCTTCAGTATTTGAATCTTTTTCAATTTTTTTAATAATGCCTTTATAGGGATATATTTTAATAACATCTCCTGTTTTCATTTGAGATACGTCAGCTTCTATAGGTAAAGCTCCTGAATCTTGTGCAGTATTGAAGAAAATTGGGGCTATTTTGCTGCCAATTATTATTCCACCTGTTTTTTTGTTGGGAACAAAAGCGATATCTTCTCCTATATGCCAAATGAGTGAATTAATAGCAGATTTTCTAGAACTCCCTGTTCCAACAACATCTCCAACATAAGCTATTGGTAAATTTTGTTTTTTTAAATTATCAAGAATCTTTAGTCCATCAGGTTTTTTAAATTCCAACATAGCTAATGCATGCATTGGAATATCCGGGCGTGTTGTTGCATGTACAGCTGGAGATAAGTCGTCTGTGTTTGTCTCACCGTCAACTTTAAATACTAAACAAGTAATCTCTTTCTCCAGAACTTTTTTATTTATGAACCATTCTGCATTTGCCCAACTATTTACAACTTCTTTTGCATAAATATTATTTTGAGATAATTCATAAATTTCATTAGCCGAGTCGTAAACAAGAATAATATTTTTTAAAACTTCTGCCGCTTTTTTTGCGAGTAAACTATTTTCTCCTTTAAGTATTTCAACCAAAGAATTTACATTGTATCCGCCTATCATTGTTCCTAGTATTTCAATTGCTTTTTCGGGATTAATTGATTTGCAATATTTTTCGGAATTAACAATAGCCGTAAGCCAGCTTGCTTTTACGTAAGCAGCCTCATCAACTCCTGGGGGTACTCTATTTATTAGTAAATCAAGTAAATAAGATGAATCGTAAGTACTATCTTGTTCTAATAATTTTGTAATACAATTTGTTTGTTCAGCATTTAAAGGTAAAGGAGGTATACCTTTGGCAGCTCTTTCAGCTACATGATCTGCATAATCTTTTAGCAATGTTTCCAAATTCTTCATTAGTAAGGTTTAATGCCTAATCTATTGTTATTTTTAATATTGAAAAGGAGAGTATTCATAAATGCTTTTTTAAATATTCAAACTTCTTAATTAATCAATGACGACATCATCAAATAATTCAGCTTTAGAAAAGACATCAGATTTACATGTTCTTGAAACACGTCCATTAATACCTCCAAGCAGATTACATAATGATATACCTTTAGATCACGACTCTGCTAATACAGTATCTAAAACAAGAAGATCGATACAAAATATTTTGCATCATAATGATCAGAAGCTTTTAGTCATTGTGGGGCCATGTTCGATTCATGATCTTGAGGCGGCAAAGGAATATTCAAAATATATTCAAAAATTCCGAGAAATGTATAACGATAAATTAGAAATAATTATGAGAGTATATTTTGAAAAACCAAGAACAACTATTGGTGCTTTCATATTTAGCAACTCGAGGCATACCTTCTGCTACAGAATTACTAGATCCAATTGTTCCTCAATACATTGCCGATTTAATAAGTTGGACAGCCATAGGTGCGCGGACTACAGAAAGTCAAACTCATAGAGAAATGGCATCAGGATTATCAATGCCTATAGGCTTTAAAAATGGAACGGATGGTTCTTTTACTACTGCAATTAATGCAATGCAGTCAGCTTCAAAATCCCATCACTTCTTAGGTGTAAATGAAAATGGAATGGCTTCTATAGTTAATACTACAGGAAATCCAGATGGACATATAGTTTTAAGGGGCGGTTCAAAAGGCCCAAATTTCGAAAGTGATCATGTACAAAGAATTTCAGCAGAATTGAGGCAGTGTAATCTTCCCCATAAAGTGATGATTGATTGTAGTCATGGAAATTCCAATAAAGATTTCCGAAAACAGTCGGAAGTGCTAAAAAATGTAGCTTCTCAAATTAGTAATGGTGAAAAAAATATTTTAGGAGTTATGCTTGAAAGTCATTTGAAGGAAGGAAATCAAAAACTTTTAAAAAAAGAAGATCTCCAGTTTGGCAGAAGCATTACAGATGCATGTATAGATATAGAAACAACAAAAGAATTAATCGCTATTTTATACGATTCACTTAGCTAGTTATTAAAAAATTAAAAAATAATGCTGAAGAGATTGGAACAATGAAATTATCTATTCCTAGAACACTAAATTGTTCGAGCAAAGTCGCAATAAAAGCTATTGTAAAATAATTTAAATTTAGACTATTTTGTTGAGAATATCCTATTGAGCAAACTACTATCAAACTTGTTAAAAACATTGTTATGGTTCCATATAAAGATTTTTTTTGTTTAAAAAAAATCCAACTCTTTGAGTTAAAGCTTTTTCCTATTAATCCAGCTAATCCATCACCAAAAGTCATTATGAAAAATCCACTAATTAATGCATATGGATCTTTATCCCAGAAAAGATAAATCAAAATAAATAAACTTAGACAATAAAATAATGTCCCATAACTTTTTCTCTCAACATCCTCAATTGTTGGAAATAATTTATAGTTGTAATTGATGAAAACCATTAATGAAACAATTCCTGTAAAAATTAGAGCAGAGTTTTGATTAATTTTTAAAAATTGAGCAATTGGTATTAAAGGTCCTATTCCAATATGTATTATTTTTCTGACGATTTCTCTGCTATCTTCATTATATTTTTTAAAAACTATTGATATTAAAAAAATTGAAAATAAATATAATAAAATTACAGTAAATTTTATCAATTTGGTTAAGCTGCTTTTTGATGAGTTGTCATTACTCTAAGTTTTAATATTGCTTTAGCTTCTAGTTGCCTTACTCTTTCTCGTGAAACATTAATTTGTCTTCCTATTTCTGCGAGTGTTAATGGTTCTTCACCATCTAGCCCAAATCTGAGCTTCATGATTTTTTGCTCTCTTTCATTTAATTGAGAAAGCCAAGTTCCTAAATGCTCTTTTTGAATAGTTCTATCCATACCTTCCATAGGCTCTTCACAGTTTGGATCAGGTATGAGTTCACCAAGAGTACTTCTATCTTCTTCGCCTCTTGCGTGAGCATCTAGGGAAGCGCAAGGAGCACTTTGCGAAATTAAATCTTCTAAATCTTTTTGATCAATTCCCATTTCAGTTGCCATTTCCAATCTGGTAGGTTGTCTACCAAATTTATGTGATAATTCTCTAGAGACTCTTCTCATTTTGGATAGTTTTTCACTTATGTGAATAGGCAAACGGATTGTTCTTGCACTGTTATCAATAGCCCTTGTCATTCCTTGCCTAATCCACCAGTAAGCATAAGTTGAGAATTTATATCCCATAGCAGGATCAAATTTATCTACAGCTCTTTCAAGGCCAATAGCTCCTTCCTGGACAAGATCTAATAATTCAAGCCCTTGGTTTTGGTATTTTTTTGCAACTGAGACAACGAGCCTTAGATTAGCTGCCATCATTCTATCTCTTGCTCTTTTGCCAATCTTAATTTGATAAAGATTTCGTTGGGTTCTATCAGTTTCAGGAATTTGTAGCAACTTTTTCATGTTCTGAACATGATGAGCTAACTCTATTTCCTCTGCTGGAGTCAAAAGAGGTACTCTTCCAATGCTACTTAAGTAATAGCCAATAGAATCTGAAGCGAGTCTGCCAGATTTTTTTTGGCTTTGTTTTGCCGTAAGACTGGATTTCGATTTGCGAGATTTGCCCGCAGTGTTTGGTAATCTTGGCTCATCAAAATTATTATCTGAAGAGCTTTTCGCAGATTCCAGAGGGATCCCCATCACCCTGGCCTCCTAAATAATGGATTTTTTAAAAAGCTAGCACTGAAATTGAAATAAAAACTACTTTTACGTTGAAATTTTAAAGACAAAAAATTTTTTTTTAAAGCTTATTTCTTGAAATCCATTGATATGAGATGATTTTATAAAAAATAAAAAAAATTTAAAATATTAAGTATTTTTTTAAATGTTGTAAAAATCAATATTAATTTTATTTTTCTATGAGGTCAATTTGCGAACGATTATGCGATGAATCTAATTCATATTTCGAATATGAACCATCATCTTTCATTATCCAAGAAAAGTAATTATCTTTAATGTAAGTTTGCAAAAGCGTGTATATTTTAGATTTCAATTCATAATCCTCTATAGGAGTAACAGCTTCTATTCTTCTATCAAGATTTCTTCTCATCCAATCTGCACTCCCTATAAAAACCTCATTATCCCCGTTATTACAAAACCAAAAAATTCTTGAGTGTTCAAGAAAATGGCCAATAATGCTTATAACTTTAATATTTTCACTTAAATTTTTTCTTTGGGGATATAGGCAACAAATACCTCTTATGATGAGGCTAATTTTTACACCTGAGTCTGAAGCTAAATAAAGCAGTTTAATTATTTCTGGGTCTACTAAAGAATTCATTTTTGCAATTATTTCGGCTTTTTTGCCTTCCTCTGCATTTTTAATTTCTCTCTTTATCAGAAATATAAATTTCTCTCTCATCGATGAGGGAGAAACTAATAACTTTTGATAACTTTTTTGTTTAGAAAAACCAGATAAGTAGTTAAATAACTCAAGTAAATCAGATGCAATATCAGGATCCGTTGAAAGTAATCCTAAATCTGTATAAAACTTTGAAGTATTAGAGTTATAATTTCCTGTTCCAATATGGAAATAATTCCTTAATCGTCCTTTCTCTTTTCTTACTATTAAGGCAATTTTTGTATGTGTTTTAAATCCGATGATTCCATATACAACATGAATTCCAGCTTGTTCAAGTTGTTTTGCCCATTGAATATTATTGTCTTCATCAAATCTTGCTTTTAGTTCAACAAGAGTCATTACTTCTTTCCCATTCTCTGCAGCTCTCATTAAAGCTGCAATGATAGGGGAATCTTGGGAAACTCGATATAAAGTAATTTTTATAGCCATTACAAGTGGATCATCAGCTGCTCTGTTTATAAATTCTTCAACTGAAGTTTTAAATAAGTCATAGGGATGATGAAGCAGAATATTTTTTTTTCTAAGTATCTTGAAAATAGAATTAGGGTTTTTGTTTGAAGGCAAATCTAAATGTTTTAATTCTGGGTGAGTTTTTCCAATTAGTAGATTTTCTTTTAAATCATCTCTATCAATTTTTGTAAGCTGATTTAAATCGTCTAGGCCTAATAAACTTTTGCAAAAGTATATATATTCTTTCTGTATTGAGATACTTTCAATAAGTAACTTTAGAATATTTTCTGGCATATCTGACTCCACTTCTAATCTAACTACGTCTCCACCTAATCTTCTTTTTTGCAAACTTTGTTCAACAGCTAAAAGTAGATCATCAGCTTCAAGTTCTTTTAATTCTAAATCTGCATCTCTTGTCACTCTAAAAAAAGAGTAATTTATACATTCCATTCCGTTAAATAAAGTATTTATATTATTCCCAATTAAATCTTCAACACTTATGAAATAGTGAGAACTTTCATCACTAAGTTGAGTAATTTCATTGGGAATTCGTATAAATCGGGGTATATTTTTTGTTGGTATTTTTACTCTGACAAACTGATTTTTAGAATCCTCCTTATCCTTTATTAAAGCTGCTAAATTTAGACTTAAATTACTTATAAAAGGAAATGGATGTGCCGGATCAACAACTAATGGAGTTAATAAAGGGAAAATAG
>LUMN01000221.1_pt1 | contig 14795 bp, 16 predicted proteins | sample 729991 | NCBI WGS metagenome assembly LUMN01 (sample SAMN03860262, study PRJNA289734) | marine metagenome | biome: seawater column; feature: ocean; material: water; isolation source: Red Sea water column Station 22 - depth 25m | place: Saudi Arabia: Red Sea | collected 2011-10-15 | depth 25 m
GGATCTATTTTGGGTGCACAAGCTATATACGATTTCCTTAACCATAAAATCAAAAAAAAATTTTTCTTTTATAATAACCTACAGAACATAAGAATAACAAAATCAAACAAAAAACGTTTAAATATAATTATATCAAAATCAGGTAACACCCTAGAAACATTATCAAATTTAAACCTGATCTTATCAAAACAGAAAAGAAATAAAAATTTAATAATAACTGAAAAAAAAAATAATTTTCTTAGAGCTATAGCGAATAAACTGAGATCTGATGTAATTGACCATAAAAATTACATAGGAGGAAGATATTCAGTATTATCTGAAGTTGGAATGGTCCCGGCAGAATTGATGGGTTTAAATGAAAAAAAATTTAAACGATTAAATTATCTAATAAAAAATAAAACATTTATTAATTTTTTAATTGAAAATGTCTCTTCAATTTACTCAAATATTATTAAAGGAAAAAAAAATTGTGTAATTTTAAATTATGATGAAAAATTAAATAACTTTTTGAAATGGTACCAGCAATTATCTGCTGAAAGTTTAGGAAAAAAGGGTAAGGGCTTCTTTCCTATAATCTCTACAATGCCAAAGGACAATCATAGTCTTTTACAACTATATTTAGATGGCCCAAAAAATAATTTTTTTAGTTTTTTTTTCTCTAGAGATAGAAACCAATTTAAATTTAATAATGCTTTTATAATTGATGGATTAGAACATTTAAAAAAGAAAAGTTTGGATCAAGTAATGTATGCTCAAAAAAAAGCTACGCAAAATGTATTTAATAAGAAAAAATTATCATTTAGAAGTTTTGAAATTAAAAATAAAAGTGAGGAAACTTTAGGTGAACTATTTACATTTTTTATTTTAGAAACACTAATGCTAAGCTCCTTATTAAATGTAAATCCAATTAACCAACCTTCTGTTGAATTGATTAAAATAGAAACAAAAAAAATCCTAAAATAGTAATTTACCAAATATTATTTTTGATAAACCATATTTTTTTTCTCTAAGAACTTTAAAATCTTCTATAAAATTTTCTTTAAATTTCTTATTTCTATGTATTACTATTAATGTACTTTTGTGAGCAATTTTTAAGTCTAAAATTTTCCTTAATAATTTATTTATATTTTTATCTTTAAATGGTGGATCCAAATAAATTAAATTAATTTTTTCATTATCTATATTTTCTTTAGAAATTTCATATGCATTTATTTCCCTGATGACTGAATCTTTATCAATTTCTAACTCCTTAATGTTTTTTTCTAAAATTTTCAAAGAGGGTTTGTAATTTTCAAAAAAAAAAACTTTTTTTACTCCTCTAGACAAACATTCAATGCCAAACGAACCAGAACCGGAAAATAAATCCAAAACTACGTCATTTTTGAATTTAATTTTTTCATTCTTAGAATGCTCTAAAATATTAAATATCGACTCTCTAACCATATCCTTTAAAGGTCTTGTTGTTTTATCTGTAGGATTATGAATTAATTTCCCTCTTAGTTTTCCACCAATTACTCTCATTTATCTATGACTTTATGACCTATATCTGATCTATAAAAACCATCTTCCCAATTCAATTTATTAATCTGATTGATGATTTCTTTTCTACTTGATAAATAACTATCTGAGATATTCACAAAATTTATTACCCTACCTCCAACTGCTACAATTTTGTTTCCAGAACTTTTTGTTCCAGCATGAAAAATAAAATTATCTTTAGTTGATTTGAATTCTTTTAAATTTTTAATTTCAACATTCTTATTATATTTTTCAGGATATCCTTTTGAGCATAAAGCAATGCACATACTTTTTTTATTTTTCCATTTTATTTCGTGGGTCTTTAATTTTGAATTACAACAAGCATTTATTATTTCCAATAAATCACTGTCAACCAAAGGTAATATAGTTTGGCATTCAGGATCACCCATCCTGACATTATATTCAATTAGGTATGGTTCATTACTTTTTATCATTAAGCCGGCATATAAAAAACCGACGTACTTCTCATTCATTTCACTTATAGCTTTTAAAGTTGGCTCAATTATTTTGTTTAAAATTTTATTCTCTAAATCATCATTAATTAAGCTTGAAGGTGAATAAGCTCCCATTCCTCCTGTATTTTTTCCAGTATCACCCTCACCAACTCTTTTATGGTCTTGAGCTGTATTAAAAGTTTTATAACTAATTCCATCTGAAATAATAAAAAAACTCATCTCATCACCTTCTAGGAATTCTTCGATTAATACTTGATCTGCTTTCCCAAATTTACCGTCAAATATTTCATTAACAGCAGTTTTAGCCTCATCAACATTTTGACAAATATAAACACCTTTACCTGCAGCAAGAACATCTGCTTTTACAACAAGAGGAAAATTAGATGAAGATAAAAATATAAATGAGTCTTCTTTGGATTTACAAATTTTAAATTTAGCAGTTGGTATGTTAAATTTCTCACAAATTTGTTTTGTAAATATTTTTGAGCCTTCTAATTGAGCTACTTTTTTTCTAGGACCAAAAACTTTAATATTTTTTGACTCTAGGAAATCTACTAATCCTTCGACTAATGGTTTTTCTGGACCAACAATCACTAATTCGATTTGTTCTTTCTTAATAAAATTATACAAATCTTGAAAATTTTCCAAATTTAAATCAATATTTACAGATATTTCTTCGGTACCAGCATTACCTGGTATTGAATATATTTTTGTTATTTTTTTTGAATTACTTAAGTGATGAACTAGAGCATGTTCTCGTCCTCCACTTCCAATAATTGCAATTTTCATTTAGTAAATATATATCTTAAATATGTTAAATAAGTTAGCTAAATTAAAATACTTAGCAAATAATTTTGAGATCATTGAAGATGGTGATCATGTGATTTGTGCTATCTCACAAAAAAAAATACCACTTGAAAACTTAAGTTATTGGAACGTTGAAGAACAGGAAGCCTACTTTTCGTATGTTGAGGCCTCAATGAAAAGAGATTTATTAGATAAAAACTGATTATGTTTTCCACCTATCATGAGTCCAGATCCACTGGTCTACATTTTTTAAAATCATTTTTTCAAGTATCTTATTTAGATGTTCAGTGATTTCTTTGATTGATTTATTGTTCCCGATTTTAATCGGTTCTGAAACAAACATTTTAAAATAATTATTTTTTCTTCTCTCTATATAAATAGGCACTAGATCACATTTATATTTTTTAATTAATTGTGCGGGTATGGTCGTAGTACTAGCTGGTTTACCGAAAAAATTAATTTTTATACCTTCTCTTACTCTTTGGTCTATCATTAGAGCTACTGAGTTACCCTTTTTTATATTTTCAATAATCTGTCTTGTGCCTGATCTTCCTTTTTTAATTTGATTTTTGCATATAAAATTTTCTCTAATTTCTTCCATAGTTTTGTTAAGGAATACGTTATTTAGCGGTCTATAAATAGCGCACAAATTTATACCAGCTTTTTCTATTTGGAGCGCCATTAATTCAAAATTATTGAAATGACCAGATATAAATACAGCTCGTCTTTTTTCTCTCTTAATTTTGTTTAGGTTTTCAAGCCCGTCTATTTCAATAAATTTATTTAATTTGTTATTTCTAAATGCTTTAAGAAAAGGATATTCAGCAAGTATTCTTCCATAATTTCCATATATTTTGCTGATAATTTTATTGTAATTTTTTTTGTCTACAATGCCAGATTGTTCCAAATTATTCTCAATTAATTTTTTTGATCTAAATATTGGTCCAAACAAGCGTCCAATAAAATCTCCCAAATTAGATCCATTTTTATAACCAATTATAATTAGTATAAAAAAAAACAATTTTATTAAAATAAATTCAATTAAATAAAAAAACTTCCTCATAATTTCTTTAATAAAAAATTTCTAAATTCTTTTTCTTTTTCAATTTTTAAGCTTATTTTTAAAAATTGAATATTCTTTTTTTGTATATTTGATAATCGATTGTAGTCTTTTTCGGTTGTTATAATTTTTAATTTATTACTCTTAGCCATATTTTTTATACTATTTATATCAGAATTTTTATATTTATAATGGTAGAAAGTTATTTTTAAATTTAAAAGACTCAAGATTTCTAGGAGTGTATTTAGCTCTAAATATTTTTAAATTTGGATTTAATCTCTTTAGAGTTTTTTCGAAACTTTTATTATTTTTTTCACCATTAAGAAATGCAAGATCATAATTTAAAATATTTGTAATTCTTTCCCTTAATGGCCCGGCGGGCAAAACTAGCCCATTTCCAACTAGCTCTGAACTATTAAAACAAGCAATAGAAATATCATAATTTAAACTTTTATCTTGTAAACCATCATCTAATATAGCTAACTGGTAATTTTTTTTCTCAGCAATTCTCAGCGCGATATCTCTAAAACTTAAACAAATCAGATTTCCATATTTTGATAAAATATTTTGCTCATCAATTTGATCAATATATTTTTTTTTAATAAATACAGTTTTAAACTTATATTTTAACATATCATTTATTTTTAAAACTAAAGGTGTTTTTCCAGTTCCACCTAAGTAAATATTTCCAACACAGATTGTTTTTATTTTGAAATATTTTTTTGGACTTAAAGATTTAAAAAAATTAAAAATAATTGTTATCAAACTAAATGGTAAGAGTAATAATGATATGAAATTGAAACTATCCCAAAAAATGGGTCTTTTTACTTTCATTATAAATAATTTTTAATTTCTTTAACGTTATTTTCAAAAATTTTAGCACCTAAATAATTAATTTTAAACTATTTAATTCTTTATATATTTCTTTAAAATTATTTACTTTTTTACCATGCATCACGTAATTACCCATTCTTACAGCTTCTAATGGGTTTTGTCCTCCATGGTTTACTATAGATCCACCAATAAATGTTACATTTGAAAGTCTTAAAAATTTTGACATTTCTCCGTATGTATTAACAATATATACGTCACAATTATCAGATGGTTTATGTCCGCTTGATCTTTCGGTAACTATCAGTTTTAATTTTCTAAGTTCTTGCTTTATATCCTCTGATCTATTTATGTGACGCGGAACCAATATTGTAATTAAATTCTTAAACTTTTTCTTCAATTTTAAATGTAATTTTCCAACGATTTTTTCCTCATTATAATGAGTGCTAGCTGCACAGAATATTTTTTAGGTAAAGCTATAGTTATTTTACTGAAAACATTCTTTGCAAAAGATGAAAAGATTTGCCATCTTTTGAAACTTTTACTCGTAATTCTAGCATTGATTAAAATAAGAGGTATTTTTTTTGAATTTATTTTTTCATACATATTCGGCCAGATTTCAGAATCTACAAATATTGCGATTTTTGGTTCCCAATAATTTAAAAAGTTATTGCATATAAATCCAATATCAAATGGATAGTAAATATGAGTTGTTTTCTTTAATGGTTTCTTTGCAATTATTGATGCAGAACTTAAAGTAGATGAAGTAAGTAAAATTTTTTTTATAGATTTGTCTTTTTCAAACTTATTTATCAAAGGGAGAATGCTCATGATTTCTCCAACACTTGCACCATGAAACCATACAGTTGTATCAGTCTTTTTTAAATTATAATAAGCGTATTTTTCTAAGATTCTTTTCCAATCTTCTTTTCCATTAATCACTCTAAAAAATAATATAAATGGTGAGATTAAAAAAAAAATAATTCCTAATATATTATACAAAAAATACATTAGTTATTTTTTATTTGTCTTTCGTAGAAGTTTTTATAAAGCAATGAATTTTTGATTAGATCATCATGTTTCCCTGATGATTCTACAGAACCTTTATCAACAACATAAATTTTTTCTGAATTAAGAATAGTTGATAGTCTATGAGCAATAACTACTGTTGTTTTATTTTTTGTTAATTCCTCAATAGCTTTTTGTATTTTTTCTTCTGTTTCAGAGTCAAGAGATGAAGTTGCTTCGTCTAGAAGAATTATTTTGCTATCCTTTAACAAAGCTCTCGCTATCGAAAGTCTTTGCTTTTCACCACCTGATAATTTTACTCCATTTTCTCCTATAACAGTCTGAAATTTATTTTCTAATTTTTCTATAAAATCTGTACACATTGATATTTTTGCAGCTGTAAAAATTTCTTCGTCACTCGCGTCTGGCTTTGCATATTTGATATTATTAAAAATAGTATCATCAAAAAGTGTTGTATTTTGATCAACAATAGATATTTCTTTCCTTAATGATTTAAGATTAAGGTTTTGTACTTTTTGATTATCAATTAGAATTTCCCCAGAGTCTGCATCATAAATTCTTGGTATTAAATTTAATATTGTAGATTTTCCCGATCCGCTGTGGCCTACTAAAGCTGTCATTTTTCTGCCAGCTATATCAATATTAATATCTTTAAGGACTATATTGTTAAGATTTGATTTGTAACTAAAATTAATATTTTGAAATTTTATTGATGCATTACTTATATCTAACATTTTTCCATTTTCATTTGTTGAAATTTTATTTTGTTGATCAATAATAGGTAATATTCTTTTTCCTGCCGATAGTCCTTGGCCAAAAGCAACATTAACTGTTGCTAAAGACTTTACTGGTTGATAAGCAAGCATCATAGCAGCCAAAAAAGAGAAAAAATTGTTTATACTAAGCTGGTCATTCATAATTAATTTTCCTGAGTAAAAAATTAATATTGCAATCATTATTCCAGTTACAACTTCCATTATTGGAGTGGATCTTATAAAAACAGTTGCAATTTTTATTGATTTTTCTTTTAGATCATTGACGAATTTTTCTGATCTTTCATGTTCATAATTCTCTCTTTGAAAAATTTTTATAATTTTATGATTTTTAAAAAGATCAATTAAATATTTATTTAAGTCGCCTGACTTTTCTTGTGCTTCTGTGGCAACTTTAATAATACGTTTTCCTAATTTTTTTGCAGTTATCGTAGCTATTGGAAGCATAATTAAAGCTATAAGAGAAAGCCTCCAATTTTGAAAGAACATCACAAATAACAAGCCAATAAGCGTTAAGCCATCCTTGAATAGGTTTAAAACTGCATTACTTAGCATCCCAGTTATTTGATTTACATCAAAGTTAAGATTTGAAATATATTTACCTGAATGTTTATCTTCAATTTTTTCAGTATCAGCTTTTATGAAAGAAGATAACATATCGATTTGAATATTTTTTTTCACTTCTTCTGCAGTTTTTATCATTAAAACTTTTGCTAAATATAGAGATATGCCTTTTGTAGCAAAAGCTATTATGATTAAAAGTGGAATTATGAAAATTAAACTTTGATCTTTGTTTATAAAAATTTTTTCTATTGCAGGGTCGAGTAACCATGCTGTTGCTGATGTGGCGCCAGCAACCAAAATAGAAAACACTATAGCAAGTATTATTTTATTAAGATGTTTTATTGTATAATTATTGTACAATCTTTTTATAATATCAATATTTTTCATTAAGTTAATTTTCCTACTAACAAAATTATTAAAATAATAAGACCCAAAAGATTGTTGCTTTTAAATTTTGCTAAGCAGTCATTCCCACTTTCAGTTTTTAATTTAAGAGATTGAAAAATTAACAAATGAGTTAAAGGCACTATTAAAGCAATGTAATATAAATAATTAAAATTCATTTTATAACCAACAAGAAACAATGATATTAAAAATATAATGTAACAAAACGATATAAATTTTTTTGGGTTATTTTTAAATTTAATCGATGTTGATTTAACTCCAATTATTTCATCATCATTAATATCTTGATATCCATATATTGTGTCGTAACCTAATGTCCAAAATGTGGCTCCTAAATAAAATATAATTGGTACTATAGAAACTTCATTTTGAATGGATATCCATGCCAAAACTAGACCGTAATTAAAAGTAATACCTAAAAAAAGTTGAGGCCAGTAAGTAAATCTTTTCATTAATGGATATGTAAAAGCCAATGGCATTGAAAGAAGAGCCATATAAATAGTAAATTTATTAAAATTTATCAAAACTAAAAACGCGATTAAACATAAGATTGCAGCATATATTGCAGCATTAAATACTGAAATTTTTTCTGACGCGATTGGTCTATTTTTTGTTCTTTCGACTAACTTATCAATTTTTCTATCACTTATATCGTTAACAATACATCCTGCTGATCTCATTAGAACAGATCCAGAAAAAAATAAAAAAGCATAAATAAAATAAGTATTTAAAGAAAGAGAAAAATCATATGAAATTGTTAAACCCCAAACACATGGCCAAAATAGAAGCATGAAACCAATTGGTTTATTAAGTCTTGTTAATTCAATAAAAATTTTAACCTTTTCAGACATAATTTACTTGTAAATAACAAAGCGTAGATTCATAATCAAACTGATTCGCATGAATATTGATTACACTGTTACCGCATTAATGTTTCCCGCCATTCCTCTTATTATGGCTGTCTATAGTAACAGATTTCATACATTAAGTGGTTTGATTAGAAAAATACACGACGAATATGTTTTTGAAAAGCATACTCCACCAGAGTGGAAGCAGCAGCTAATTAATTTAAATGATAGAGTAAAAAATTTAAGGATTACTATACTTTTTGCAGCATTTGGTTTCTTATTTAATATGCTTACTGTTTTTGCTCTTTATTTAGAGACATATTTTTTAGCTAGAATAATTTTTGGCTCTTGTTGTTTATCGATGATGGTATCAATAATATTTTTTATAAGAGAAATACAAATCTCGACTAGAGCGTTAAGACTTCATCTTTCAGATATGGATGATCAATTTAAGGAATAATAACTGCTGGTCCTGTTAAAACCCTATTCTCTAAATCTATGTGAGCTTGTTTAGCTTCACTTAATTTATATTTTTTAGAAACCTCAATTTTTATTTTTCCTGAAAGAACTGCATCAAAAACCAATTTAGCAGATTTTTCTAATTCATCTCTTGTAATTGTATAATGCATTATTGACGGTCTTGTAAAAAAAAGACCTTTTGTATTTATATGTTTTTTGACATCTATAGTGTGAACATATCCAGATGCATTTCCAAATGCTACCATCATGCCTCTAATTTTTAAACATTCTATTGATCCCTCAAAAGTTTTTGCTCCAACACCATCATAGACAACATCTATTCCGTTTTTACCTACTATTTTTTCAACTTCTTCCACAAAATTATGATCTGTATAATTGATAACATGATGACACCCATTTTTTTTTGCTATTTCAACTTTTTCTTTAGATCCAACTGTTCCAATAACTTCACATCCTAAAGCATTAGCCCACTGACATAATATTTGACCAACACCACCAGCTGCAGCATGAAATAAAACTTTATCTCCTTTTTTTACGGCATATGACCTATGTAATAAATATTCTGATGTTATGCCTTTCAATAAAATACATGAGGCTATTTCGTCTGAAATACCTTCGGGTACGGTAACTAATTTCTCTTCTGGCATTATTTGTTTTTCTGAGTATCCACTTATTGGAGCAGATGCATGACTTACTCGATCTCCAACTTTAAAAAGACTTACTTCAGAGCCAATTTCTTCAACTACTCCAGATGCTTCTAATCCAAGTCCACTTGGTAATTCAATCGGATACAAACCTGTTCGATGGTAAACATCAATATAATTAAGTCCAACTGACAAATTTTTAACTAGAACTTCCTTTGGACCAGGTTTACCGATTTCAATATCCTTGTATTCTAAGACTTCTGGACCACCAAACTTTTCAAATCTTATAGCTTTCATATTTACTTTACGAAATTACCATTATGGTAATCATCAATTGCTTGAAGTATTTCTTGTTTGGTATTCATGACGAATGGGCCACCTCTTGCAATCTGTTCTCCTATCGGTTTTCCAGATATTAGTAAAAATTTAGCGTTTGTTAAAGCAGTTACTTTTAAGTTTTCACCTTTAGATAATAAAATTAAGGTAGAGTCTTTAACACTTTCATGTTTATTGTTTCCAATTTCTATCTCACCTTCAATTAAATATATGAATGAATTGTGTGTGGATGGAACTTGATGATTAAAAGTTTTACTTTCATTTAATTCTACATCAAAATAAATTGGATCGACATTGTGTTTTTTTATTGGACCTTCTGAATTTTCAAACTTTCCAGCTATTACTTTTATAAATTTATCTTCATCCTTATGTGTGCTCATTTTATCTGAGTCAATATAATGGTATTCTGGTTTACTCATCTTCTCGCTAGCTGGCATATTAATCCATAATTGAAAACCATGAAGTTTTCCATCGTTCATAGCTGGCATTTCAGAATGAATTATTCCACTACCAGTTTTCATCCATTGCACATCTCCTGCAGTCATTTTTCCTTGACCACCTGTACTATCTTTATGTTCAAAACTCCCAGCTAACATATATGTAACTGTTTCAATTCCTCTGTGTGGATGAGGAGGAAAGCCTGCAATATAATCATCTTTATTTTCTGATCCAAATTCATCTAACATTAAAAATGGATCATAATAATTTGGTTCAACACCAATACTTCTTTTTAATTTAACTCCTGCACCATCTGATGCTGGTGTTGGATCTATAATTTTTTCTACTTCGATATTTATCATGTTGTTCATATAGGATATATCTAAATTAAATCAAGCAATTCTGATAAATTACTTATTTGTTTGTTAGGTTCAAAATCTAATTTATCAAAAATATTATTATTTCTATTCACCCAAACAGTGTTGTATCCATAATTTCCTGCACCAGATACATCCCATGTATTTGCACTTAAGAATAAAACTTCATTCTTTTCAATATTATATTTATTTATTGGAAGATCATATACTTTTGAATCTGGTTTAAAAATACCAGCTTCTTCTACAGAAAAAATATCATCAAAAATATCTTTTAACCCATTACTAACAACAAGTTCATTTAAAAGGTCAGGTGTACCATTTGATAGAATTGCTAATTTATAATTTGATTGTTTTAATTTTTTTAAAGCATCCCTTACTTCTGTAAATGGTGAAAGCACTTTATATAAATTTAATAGTTCTGATCTCATTGAATTATCAATATTGTAAAAATTCATAGATTTATCCAAACTATCTTCAGTGATTTGCCAAAAATCTTTGTGTCTTCTCATTAAACTTCTAAGCCAAGTATATTCAAGCTGTGTAGTTCTCCAATAATTAGCAAATCCTTCCCATTTATCTCCTAATTTTTCCTTACATTTTTCAGCTGCAGAATTAACATCAAATAGGGTGCCGTATGCATCAAATATGATTGCTTTAATTTTTTTCATAAATTAATTTAAATATAATGAGCAATATTAGAATATTTTATCCAGAAAAATTATCAATTAATTTAGAAACTAATTTAACTAAGTCTCAGTCACATTATTTATTGAAAGTAATGAGGATTAAACAAGGAGAGACCTTTTCAGTTTTTAATAAATCTGGAGAATGGAAGTCAATTGTAACTGAAATTTCAAAAAGCAGCTTAAATTTCAAGGTTGTTGAACAGTTGAGACAAAAAGATAAAGAGCAAGAAATCTGGTTAGCCTTCTCACCCATTAAATCAAATTATTTTAACTTCATGATACAAAAAGCAACTGAGCTTGGAGTAACAAAATTTGTACCAATTATTTCTGAAAGGACAATTGTTAGAAAAGTAAATAATGAGAGATTAAATAAAATAATTATAGAGTCGTGTGAGCAAAGTAATAGAATAAATATTCCTTCAATTGAAAAACCTCAATCATTAGATAAATTCCTGTCTAACAATTCAGATATCAATTTAATTTTTGGAGATTTAAATACAAATAATAAAAAAATTAAAATTTCTAATTCAAAACCAAATTGTCTTTTAATTGGTCCTGAAGGGGATTATTCAGCTGAAGAAATTAAAAAGATTCTAAACTTTAAAGGGTCTCAATCGATAAAACTAAGCGATAACATTTTAAGGTCTGAAACTGCGGTTATATCCGCGTTATCTGTGATCAATTATTTGCAAAATTGATAAATTGTCGCGAATTCTCTAGTATTTTTTATAATATTTTCGATCTATATAGAAAACAAATGAAGAAACTATTTTTTGTTTTTATAGCATTAATTTACTCAGTTGAGGCGTTTGCAAACCAACCAAAAAATTGGCAATTAGGTTTCCAAGAGCCTGCATCGCAAACTATGAGAGATATAGTTTGGTTTCATGACTATATGTTAGTACCAATCATAGTTGCTATAAGTGCGTTTGTTTTATTTTTAATGCTTTATGTGATGGTAAGATTTAGAGCATCGAGAAATCCTAATCCATCTAAAAGAACACATAATGTTTTAGTTGAAATTGTTTGGACATTAGTTCCTTGTTTAATCTTGATCGTGATGGCAGTTCCGTCATTTAAAGTTTTATATTCACAAGATGCAATTCCTAAAGCTGATGTAACTATAAAAGCAATTGGATATCAATGGTATTGGGGATACGAGTACCCAGATGAAAATATAATTTTTGATGCTTATATGATCGAAGAGAAGGATTTAAAAGAAGGTCAGCCAAGATTGTTAGCAACAGATAATGTAGTCGTTGTTCCAGTAAATAAAGTAGTTAAAGTTTTAATTACAGCAAATGATGTGCTTCATGCATGGGCATTACCAGCATTTGGAGTTAAAAGGGATGCGATGCCAGGAAGAGTAAATGAAACTTGGTTCAAAGCTGAAAAAGTTGGGACTTATTACGGACAATGTTCTGAGTTATGTGGAATTAAACATGCTTTTATGCCAATTGAAGTTAAAGTAGTTTCAGAAGAAGATTACCAAATTTGGCTTTCAGAGGCGAAGATAAAATTTGCAAAAGATGAAAATTTAATTAATAAAAAACTAGTAGCGAGTAAATAAAAATGAGTTCAGAAGCAGCACATATTCACGATCATCATACTCCAACAGGTTGGAAGAGATGGGCATATTCTACAAATCATAAAGATATTGGAACAATGTATTTAATTTTTGCAATTATTGCAGGAGTTATTGGAACAGCTTTTTCAGTTTTGATGAGAATGGAATTAATGCATCCTGGTGATGATGTTTTAGGTGGTAACTACCATCTTTATAATGTTTTGGTTACAGGTCATGGATTAATAATGATTTTCTTTATGGTCATGCCAGCGATGATTGGTGGCTTTGGAAACTGGTTCGTGCCGATAATGATTGGAGCACCAGATATGGCATTTCCAAGAATGAATAATATTTCTTTTTGGTTATTGCCTGTTGCATTTATTTTATTACTTTCATCAATTTTTGTAGATGGACCTCCAGGTGCACAAGGTGTTGGTGGTGGCTGGACGATTTACCCACCTCTATCTTCTACTGCAGGTCAACCAGGTCCAGCAATGGATTTAGCAATTTTAAGTTTACACGTTGCAGGAGCTTCTTCAATTTTAGGAGCAGTTAATTTTATTACAACTATTTTAAATATGAGAACTCCTGGAATGACTTTGCATAAGATGCCATTATTTGCATGGTCAATATTAGTTACAGCATTTTTATTATTACTTTCGTTACCAGTATTAGCGGGAGCAATTACTATGCTTCTAACAGATAGAAATTTCGGTACAGCATTTTTTGATGCACAAACAGGTGGAGACCCAACATTATTTCAGCATTTATTTTGGTTTTTTGGTCATCCAGAAGTTTACATTCTAATCTTACCAGGATTTGGAATGATCAGTCATATCGTATCTACTTTTTCAAAGAAGCCAGTTTTTGGATATTTAGGAATGGCTTACGCGATGGTAGCAATTGGAATTGTAGGTTTTGTTGTTTGGGCTCACCACATGTACACAGTTGGTTTAGATACTGATACTAAAGCCTATTTCTTAGCAGCAACAATGATTATCGCTGTCCCAACAGGAATTAAAATATTTTCATGGATTGCTACAATGTGGGGAGGATCTATATCATTCAAAACCCCAATGGTTTGGGCTTTAGGATTTATATTTTTATTTACAGTTGGAGGAGTAACTGGTGTAGTTCTAGCAAACGCTGGAGTAGATACTGCATTGCATGATACTTATTATGTTGTAGCTCACTTCCACTATGTATTATCTTTGGGAGCTGTTTTTGCAATATTTGCAGGCTTCTATTATTGGTTTGGTAAAATGTCAGGGTATGAATATTCTGAGTGGATGGGACAACTTCATTTTTGGTTAACTTTCATAGGTGTAAATTTAGTTTTCTTTCCACAACACTTCTTAGGATTAGCTGGAATGCCAAGAAGATACGCTGATTATCCGGATGCATTCGCTGATTGGAATTATATTTCTTCAATCGGTTCATATATTTCTGTAGTTGGCTTAGTGGTATTTTTCGCTAATTTAATCTACGCTTTTGCAAAAAAGAAAAAAGCAGCACAAAACCCATGGGGAGAAGGGGCCACAACATTAGAGTGGACAGTTCCATCACCACCGAATTTTCATACTTTTGATGAATTGCCGAAGTTTGAAGATTATGAAGGCACTGAAAAATCTAGTAGTTAGTAACGTCTTAAGATATAAAAATTAAAATGGCTACGACGTATTCTAAAGTTAAAAAATCGCATTACGAACTAGGTATTATTCCTGAATTATTAAAATTAATGAAACCAAGAGTAATGTCTCTTGTTATCTTCACTTGCGCAGTTGGACTGCTAACAGCTCCTACCTCAGTTTCATTTCAACAATCAGTGTTTGGGATATTAATTGTAGCTTTTGGCGCTGGAGCAGCAGGAGCACTTAACATGTGGTATGAAGCTGACTTAGATAAATTAATGTCTAGAACTTGCCTGCGTCCAATTCCAAGAGGGAAGCTGAACAG
>LUMN01000388.1_pt1 | contig 14229 bp, 13 predicted proteins | sample 729991 | NCBI WGS metagenome assembly LUMN01 (sample SAMN03860262, study PRJNA289734) | marine metagenome | biome: seawater column; feature: ocean; material: water; isolation source: Red Sea water column Station 22 - depth 25m | place: Saudi Arabia: Red Sea | collected 2011-10-15 | depth 25 m
TGAAAGAATCAAATATATCTTTCTTAAAAAGAGAAGAAATTGATTCTTATTTGAAGGAATATCTTGAAGAAGATGCTTTAATTTTCTTCAAAGGTTCACGTTCGGTTAAAATGGAAAACATCATCAAGAATCTTACTTAAAATGTTTTTACCAATACTTGAATATTTAGCGGAAAGCTTTGGGCCTTTAAGGATCTTCAACTATTTCACTTTTAGAGCAATCCTTGCAACTTTAACCTCACTGGTTTTTATTCTTTTTTTTGGTAAGACTTTTATAAGATTTATAGCAAAACAAAAATATGGTCAGATCATCAGAGACGAAGGCCCTCAAAGTCATTTAGAAAAAAAAGGAACTCCCACGATGGGAGGGTTATTAATTTTATTTTCTATTGTATTTTCATGCCTTTGTTGGGGAGATTTAAGTAATAAATATCTTTTAGTTTCAATGGCAGTAACCTTTTTATTTGGCGTTATTGGGTTAATTGATGACTATTTAAAACTGCGTTATTCAAATAGCAAAGGTCTAAGTGGCAGAAGTAGGCTTCTATGGGAAATTTTAGTAGCTTTATCTGCAAGTTCATTGATTTACTATTTTGCAACCAGCGCAGAAGAAACTACTTTGTTTCTTCCTTTTTTCAAAGACTTTGCCCTGCAACTTGGGATTTGGTTCATTTTATTCAGCGCCTTGGTTCTTGTTGCAACTGCAAATGCTGTTAATTTAACTGATGGGCTAGATGGACTAGCAATAATGCCTTCTGTAATGGTGGCTGCAGGAATGGGAATAATTGCATACATTTCGGGCAATGCAATTCTCTCGGATTATCTTAATGTTCCCTATCTTTTTTATTCTACTGAAATAGTAATTTTTTGTGGGGCGCTAGTTGGAGCTGGGATAGGGTTTCTTTGGTTTAATACTTATCCTGCACAAATATTCATGGGCGATGTTGGATCTCTGTCTTTAGGTGCGGCATTAGGAATTATCGCAGTAAGTATTAGACAAGAGTTTATATTGGTGTTGATGGGGGGAGTTTTTGTAATAGAAACTCTGTCTGTAATTCTTCAGGTTGCTTCTTTCAAACTAACTGGCAAAAGAATATTTAAAATGGCTCCCTTACATCATCATTACGAACTTTCAGGGCTAGCTGAACCAAAAATAATTGTCAGATTTTGGATCGTAACCTTAATTCTTGTTCTTTTTGCTTTGGCTACCTTTAGACTAAGATAAAAATGAATTCATCCAAACCTGTTCTAATCCTTGGCAAAGGAATTACAGGAGAGTCATTTAGAGACTATTTTTCTAAAAAAAAACAACCATTCATGACCTTCGATACGAGAGTAAAAAAAGACACATCAAAAAAAATATTAATTTCTGGCACCAACGGAAAATCTACAGTTTGTTCATGGTTAGAAAAATTATTTAATTACCAACATTTAGATACTCTTGCCATTGGAAACATCGGAAGACCAGTTTTGGAATTCGTGGAGGAAAAAAAAGACTTTTTTGTTTTAGAGGTTTCAAGCTTTCATTTGGATATAGCACCATTACCAAAATTCAAATTATCAGTTTTGTTAAATATTACACCTGATCATATCGATCGACATGGAAGTTTCAATGAATATGCAAAAATTAAAAAGAAGATAAGTGACAGTAGTGAAATTTCAATTGTTAACGAAAATCTCAAAGAATTTATTCCTCAAGCCGATTATTTTTTTAGTAATAAAGGGTCTATAAAAGATCAAAACTACAATGCAATCAAAGAAATTTGTTCCTGCTTAAATCTTAATTTTTTAGAAAAAGATATTTTGAATTGTTTTGCTCAGCTTCCTCACAGAATGGAACTTTTTCATCAGTTAGATGAAAACATAACCTTCATAGATGATTCAAAAGCAACTAATGTAGCTTCATCATTAGAAGGCCTGAAAAGTGTCGATGAATCCAAGTCATTGATAGTCTTTTGCGGAGGAAGATCAAAAAATCAGGATTTTAAAAGTTTCACTGATTATCTAAATAAACGCGCACAGAAAATTTATTATTTTGGCGAGAGTACAAAAATTTTAAAAAAGCTTCTTGATTCGTCAAAATCTCAAGAAGTTTCAAACCTTGAAGAGGCAGTTCACTCGGCATTAAAAATTATTGAAAGTGATACCGTTATGATTCTTTCGCCAGCATGTTCTAGCTTAGATATGTTTGAAAGCTTTGAGGAAAGAGGAAAAAAATTTAAGGATTTAGTTTTGAATGCCAAAATTTAAAAACCAATCAACATTGCAAAGGATTTTTCTTGGTAAGCATGATCGCTCGCTTGGCTTTGCTGATATTGATATACCTATGTTGTTCATTTCAACGTTCTTATTATTTTTTGGTATTGTCATGGTTACTTCCGTATCTCTCCCTCTCACTTCAGGGTCGCTCAACATGACTTTAAGTCATATTCAAAAAATTTTCATTGCGTTTGTTATTGCATTATTTGCTTTCAGAATGCCAATGAGCTTTTGGCAAAAAAATTCAATTTATTTCTTATTGTTCTCTTTACTTTTATTGATATTGGTTTTTGTACCCTTCATAGGAAAAGAAGTTAACGGCGCATTTAGATGGATTCGAGTTTTGGGCTTTTCTTTTCAACCTTCTGAATTGATGAAGTTTTCGCTTATCATTTATATATCCTCATATTGCATTAGAAAATACGATGAATTTAGAGAAGAATGGTTAGGCTTCTTTAAACCTGTTTTTTTGATTTCGCTTTCCATATTGCTTATTTTGCTTGAGCCAGATTTAGGTTCATCGGCAGTAATATTTATTGTATCTTTTTCTATACTTTTTATTGCTGGAGCCCCTCTAAAGCATCTTATATCAATTTTTATAGTTGGATTATTTACATTTATTGGCTTGATATTTACAGCGAGCTACAGAATCAAAAGAATTATGGGATATTTAGATCCTTGGAATAACGAATTTGCAGAGCAGTTAAGAGCTTCTTTAAGCGCAATAAGTAATGGTCAATGGTTTGGAGTAGGCATTGGAAATAGCCAAATGAAAGAGGGGTTTTTGTCGGATGCTCAAACCGACTTTATTTTTGCGATTATCACAGAAGAATTAGGCATTGTTTTTAGTTTAGTTTTAATTTTAGCTTTCTCATACTTAGTCTTCAGATGTTTTATGATAGGAAGGTATGCTCGTCAAAATGATTATACTTTTGGTTGTTTAGTATCTTATGGAGTAGGAGTTTTAATAGCTCTGCATGTTTTTATAAATATCGGCGTTTCAACGGGATTGCTACCTACAAAAGGTATTACGTTACCATTAATAAGCTTTGGAGGTTCTAACTTGATGCTCATGTTTGTTTTGATTGCCTTAGTTCAGAAAATAAAGATTGAAGCAAACTTTTCAAATAAAGTTTCTGTCTAAAAAATATGTCAGATAAAAATAAAAAAATTATTATCTGTGCAGGGGGGACAGGGGGACATGTATTTCCTGCAAAAAAATTAAGCGAAATGCTTCTAAAAGAGACTGTTGAAATAAGTTGGATTGGCTCGTCTAGAGGACCGGAAGAACAAATATGCAAAGATTTAGGTATTAAATTTTATCGGTATCCATTAACTGGCTTCAGAGGCAAATCTTTATTTTTTAAAATCTTAAGTCTTATTTTTTTGATTTTCTCATTCTTGAGATTTTTTCTAGAATTTCAAATTGGGAATATTTTTTCCAAAAGAAATATCCTAGTTTGTTTTGGAGGGTATGTCTCTTTAGTAGGTTTGGCACACTTTTCTGGACCAATATATATTCAAGAACAAAATTCTATACCTGGTTCTACAAATAGACTTTTAGCTAGATATAAAAAAATAGATAAGATTTTTTGCGGTTTTCCAAAAACTCAAGATTTTTTCGAAGAAAAAAAAGCAATATTCTCTGGCAATTTAATAAATCTTGATGGACAAAAAGTTGAGAAAAAGAAACCCTGCTCTGGTGAGTTAGATATCAAGATCATGGGAGGAAGTCTTGGCGCTAGATTGATTAACAAAACTGCACCCAAAGTTTTCAGCCAGCTATCACAAGATTTTCCTGATTTTAAATTTATCTTGTCGCACCAATGTGGCAAAGGAAACCTAGAAGAAACAAAATCGTACTACGATTCTTGTAAAAAAAATTTTGATTTAAAGCTCTTTGAATTTGTAGAAAGTATGGAAAGCTTTTATTCAAATGCGGATCTAATAATTTCAAGAGCAGGAGCTCTGTCCGTATCTGAAATTTGTGAAACTCAAAATATTGCAATTTTCATTCCTTTAAAAAATTCAATTGATAATCATCAACATGAAAATGCTAAATTCCTGGCAGAGAAAAACTCTGCGTTTATTTGTGAAGAGGATCTTTTGGAAGAAAATTTAAAAAAAATATTATTTGAAATTGTTAAAAATCCTGAGATTCTTGAAAAGATGAAAAAAAACATATCCAGGATTTCTTTAACTGACAAAAAAAATATTATTGTCAAAAAAATTCTTTCAAATGAATGACATAAAAAAAATACATTTAATTGGAATAGGTGGTGCCGGAATGAGTGGCATTGCTGAAATACTAATCAATTTAGATTATGAAATTTCTGGTTCCGATTTAGTTGATACTCCAATAACGCAAAGACTTGAGTCTCTTGGGGCTGAAATTTTTTATGCCCATGATGCCTCAAATGTAGCAGAAAAGGATTTGGTTGTTATTTCATCGGCTATTTCACATTTAATGATGCTTAAAGAAAGTGTTGCAATAGCCGGCAGTCATGGCAAAACCACTATAACTTGTATTCTTGCTCATATTTTTAGCTGTAATGAACTTGATCCTACATACATCATTGGCGGGAAGGTAGAATCTTTTGCATCAAATGCAAAGCTTGGCAAAGGCAAACATATTTTTACCGAAGCTGATGAAAGTGACGGCTCATTTTTATTATTAAGACCCCATAAAGCAGTAATTGCGAATATAGATAACGATCATTTGGAGGCTTATGACGACAGTCTTGAAAAATTAAAACAATCCTTTAAGGACTTTTGTCTGAAAACTCCCTTTCAAGGTCGAATATTTGCCAATGGTGATTCTCCTGAAGTAGTAGAAGTCATTGAAAATCTTCCTCGTAATGTATCTTTGTTTGGTTTTTCTGCAAACAACGATTTTCAAATATTAAATTTCATGCAAGACAAAGATGGTTCTAATTTTGTTTTATTTGATAAAGAAAAAAACAATAAAATGAGCTTTAAGACAAATATGCTGGGAAAGCATAATATTTTAAACGCAGCAGCAGCTATCACTGTAGCTCTCGATGAAGGAATATCTTACGAGGGAATAAAGCAGGCTTTAGAAAAGTTCATTGTTATTGAAAGAAGGTTTCAACTAATATCAGAAAAAGTCTTTGAAAAAGATATAATTCTTATCGATGATTATGGACATCATCCAGAAGAGTTAAGCGTTTCAATTAATACAGTCAAAGAAGTTTGGCCCAATAGAAAACTATTGGTAGTTTTTCAGCCCCACAGGTATTCACGTACAAAAGCTTTGTTTGACGATTTTGTAAGGCTTTTGTCTTCTTGCGAAAACTTAATTCTTTTAGAGATCTATCCAGCAAGTGAAAAACCGATTCCAAACTATGAAAGTGATGACCTTATTAGAGAGATACATAAGTTAAATCCATCGGCAAAATTGGTAAGAGGCATAGAGGAGGCATATGATGCAATGAAAGAAATTGCTGAGGATAATTTCATTTTTCTAACGCAAGGAGCTGGAAATACTTCGTTGCTAGCAAAAAAATTTAAAAATTAATGAAGATAGAAAATTTAAGCATTGGTATTGTCTGTGGAGGCTTTTCAAATGAAAGAGAAATTTCTTTGAGAGGAGCTCAGTCAATTCATCAAACCTTGATTGCGAAAAACATAAATTCCAGACTCATTGATATCAGAGATAAAAACGAAATGCATGACAAAAAAATGTATGAAGGTATTGATTTTGCCCTTGTAATGATTCATGGAAAAGGTGGAGAGGATGGAGAAGTCCAAGAGTTTTTATCGTCATTGAATATTAAGTTTTCAGGAAGTGACATTTCAGGCCTGAAAAATTCATATGATAAAGTTCTGACAAAACAAATTTGGCGTGAAAACAAAATAAATACTCCCCAATATGTATCGAACATTTTTGACTGGTCTGATCTTCCTGACTTTTTAAAAAAAGCTTCAAAGTTGGTTATAAAACCAAGCATGGAAGGTTCAAGTCTTGGAGTATCTATTATAAAAAATAATTCTGAAAATTTTTCAAAGGCCATTAAACATGCAAAAAAGTTTGAAGGCACTCCAATTATTGAAGAATTTATTCCTGGAAGAGAACTTACTATCTCAGTTTTAGGAAATTTAATATGTGATCCAATAGAAATTGAAGCTCAAGAAGAGTTTTATAATTTTGAAGCAAAATACAATAGAACTGATACATCTTATAGCTTTCCTATTTTTGCAGAAGACAAACTAGCTAAGCTTAAAAAGCTTTCAAAGAATGCTTTTGATCTTTTAGGGTGTGATAAATGGGGGAGAGTAGATTTAATTGAATACGAAGATAAATTCTACTTCATTGAGGTGAATACCGTTCCGGGAATGACAGAGACCAGTTTAGTGCCTAAATCAGCAGAAAAAGAAGGTTTAAATTTTTTTGAACTCATAAAAAAAATAATAATAGACTCTATTGATAATTGAGTTCTTTTGACTTAGACTTCGCGTGTTTTCTTGAGTCTTTCTATTAAAGATTCATACCCATAAGGAGGCAAATTGAACCATTACGAAATAATTTATATTTTTAACCCTGATGAAAAAGAGCTGGGTAAATCTCTATTCGATAAAATATTAGAGACAACCAAATCCATTAAAGGTCAGATACATAGATCCGAAGAAATTGGCTCAAGAAGATTGGCATACCCAATAAAAGATTTCTATCGAGGCGAGTACTTTTTAATCAACTTAGAGTGTAATTCCTCTGAGCTAGCATCAATAACCGACCTTTTTAAATTTAATGAAAATATTTTAAGGACATCCGTTTTAAAGAAAAAACAAGCTGAAACTGGCAAATCAGCTCTTATGGAACAAACCAAAGACTCTTCATATGAAAAAGATTCAAAAGACGAAGGCCTTGTAAAAAAAGTTTCAAATGAAGCAAAAGAAGTTTTATCAAAAGCAGAAGAAGTAGTTGAAGACGCCATTGAAGAAGTCAAAGAAGCTGCTGAAAAAGTTGAAGAAGTTGTAGAAGATGTGGTTGAGGATGTGGTTGAGAAAGCTGAGGAGATTGTCGAAGCTGCTGAGGAAGTCGTTGAGGATGTTGTTGAAAAAGCAGAAGAAGTAGTTGAAGACGCCATTGAAGAAGTCAAAGAAGCTGCTGAAAAAGTTGAAGAAGTTGTAGAAGATGAAGAGGCAAAAGAAAAAGCAAAAGGAGTTTTTGCGAAAGTTAAGAATGTTTTTAAATCAGATAAGAAAAAGTAAGATATATGAGAAGACAAAAAGATAACAAAAGAAGAAATCAGAATCAGGATAACTTTCTAAAGCCTAAAAGAGCTTGTCAATTTACTGCAGCAGGCGTTGAAGAAATTGATTATAAAGATGTTGAGCTTTTAAAAAAATTCATAACAGAAACAGGAAAGATTATTCCAGCACGTATGACTGGTACAAGTGCAAAGTATCAACGCCAACTTACTAGAGCTATAAAAAGAGCAAGGCTTTTGGCATTATTACCTTTTACAGATAGTCATTAAAAGCATGAAATTAATTCTACAAGAAAGCATTACTGGATTAGGAAATCCTGGAGACTTGGTCCAAGTTAAATCAGGTTATGGTAGAAATTATCTTTTACCTTCAGGCAAAGCGATTATTGCCAATGAAGAAAATATGAAGGTTTATGAAGCAAAACAAGAAGAATTGAAACTTCAGGAAGAAAAAAGGCTAGAAAGTGCAAAAGAGATTTTTGAAAAAATAAATGAATTTTCCGTCTCCCAAAATGTAGCGATTTCCGAGGAAGGCACAATGTATGGCTCAGTAGGAACAAAAGAGATTTCAGAACTTTTAGAAGCAAATGATTTCCAAATTGAAAGAAGTGCAGTCAGACTCCCTGAGGGTTCGCTCAAAGAACTCGGAAATTATGTGATTGATATCGAATTGCATCCTGAAGTTATAGCTAAAATTAATCTCGAACTAAAACCCGAAGAATCTTAAAATCTAATTGTCTTCATTCTTCAGTAGTGGGAGAATATCAGCCCTGCTATGAGAAAAGAAAACGACTTACCATCATCTATTGAAGCCGAAAAAGCTGTTCTTGGAAGCATTATTTTAGAACCAACGCTTTGGGATTCATTGTCTGTAGAAGTTGATGAAAGTGATTTTATTGCCAACGAACATAAGTTAATTTATCGAGGCATCAAAAAACTGATTGATCTTGGATCGGAGATTGACACCGTTACTTTGATTGAATCTCTTTCAAACGATAGCGATCTTTCATCTCTTTCTAATTTTGATCGAGTGAGTTATGTAAAAAATTTGGTATCTGAAACACCAGGTACAGCTAACTTTGTTAATTATACAAACATCATTAAACAGTCTTCTTCGCTTAGGAAATTAATCTCAACTGCAGCTGATATCTCTTCTTTGGCAAAGGAAGCAGATACTTTTGAAAGCGAAAGCGCTCTAAGCGAGGCTGAAGATAAATTAATAAAACTCAGAGACTCAATTCAAAGAAGTTCTGGTCCAATGTTAGCTAAAGATTTGATAAAACCGGTTTACGACAAGATAGATGAGACCATAAGATCTGATGGAGATTTGGTAGGAATAAGCACAGGCTTTAGAGATTTAGATAAGCTCACAATGGGCTTACAACAAGGAGATTTATTCATTATTGCGGGTCGACCCAGTATGGGAAAGACTGCTTTTGCTCTTAGCATTGCCGGACAATTGGTAAACGATGGCATACCATCAGTGCTTTTTAGTTTGGAAATGTCGGCAAGATCTATTATGTACAGGCTGATATCTCTGCTAGGAAAAATAGAATTAAAAAAACTATTCGAAGCAAAAAATCTTTCTGATAATGATTTTAATGAGATAGAGAACTCTCTTTCTTTACTTAGTAGATCCAAATTTTTTATTGATGATACATCTTCATTATCTCCATCAGAAATTCTCTCTCGATCAAGAAAGCTTAAAAGAGAAAATCCCGATTTAGGTCTGATCATCATCGATTACATGCAGTTGATGAATGCTGATAATAAAAACGATAATCGTGTTTCAGAAATGAGTGAAATTTCAAGATCTTTAAAAGCTCTGGCAAAAGAAATTGATGTCCCGGTAATAGCTTTATCTCAATTGAATAGAGCACCTGAAACAAGGACAGGAAAAAGACCTGTTCTTGCTGACCTAAAGGATTCTGGAGCGATTGAGCAAGATGCTGATATTGTGACTTTTGTTTTTCGTGCAGAAAAATACGAACAAGATCTTGAAAATAAAGGGCTTGCAATAATTGATGTAGCAAAACATAGAAATGGGCCCACAGGTTCAGTGAAATTGCATTTTTCAGATAAATATACAAAGTTCCAAGATCTTGCCCCAGACGATCCAGCTCTAAGAAATCCAGATTTTTCAGAAGAAGATTGAATTGAATCGTCCAACATTTGTAGAGATCGATCTAAAGGCTTTGGACTTTAATCTTAAAAGTCTTAAGAGCTCTGTACACTCTGCTAAATTTTTTCCAGTCGTAAAAGCTGATGCATATGGCCACGGCATAGATAAAATTACGAAACACATCCAAAGCAAAGTTGATGGATTTTGTGTTGCAACGTCTGAAGAGGCCATAAATCTTCGTTCAAAATCAAAAAAACCTATTTTAGATTTGGAAGGGCCTTACGATTTAGCCGATATGAAGGCTCTTCTCAAAAACGATATAGAGTTTGTTATCCACTCCAGCAGGCAGCTTAATTTTTTAAAGCAAATTAAGAAATTCAAAGAAAGTCATCCGATATGGCTTAAATTTGACTCAGGAATGAATAGACTCGGCTTTTCAATTGAAGATTCTTCAATAATTTTTGAAGAAGTTTCAAAAAAAACAAACCAAATAGTTTTAATGAGTCATTTTTATTCTTTTAAAGGTAATGCAATACAACTAAAGAAATTTAAGGATCTTGAGAAAAGATGCTCATCTGATGAAATTTTTGTAAAGAAAAGCCTATGCAATTCCGGCGGCATGATTAATTATCCTGCTTCGCAGAAAGATATTGTAAGACCTGGGATAAGCATGTTTGGCAGTAGATCTAACTTAAAAGATAAAAACATTAAGCTTGAATCTGTAATGACTTTGAAATCAAAGTTCATTTCTTTAAAAGAAATTGAAAAAGGAGAAAAGGTTGGTTACGAAGGGACTTGGCAGGCCAAAAAGCGAACTAAAATAGGTATTTTGCCAGTAGGGTACGGTGATGGGTATCCAATAAACTTGAGCAATTGCGGGAAAGTATTGATTAAAGGAAAATTAGCACCGGTAATCGGTAAAGTCTCAATGGATATGGTTGCAATTGATTTATCCAATATAAGTAAAATTAGTTATAAGGATGAAGTTATTTTATGGGGTAAAGGCCATGAAGTAGACACAGTGGCTAAATATGCTAATAATAGTTCTTATACGCTAATGACTGGAATAACAAATCGCGTAAAAAAGGTATATAAGTTATGAAAATTAAAGTTTTAAAAGAAACCCCAAGAAACATAAAAGAGTTTCCTGTTGAAAACGAATACAACCTTTCTAAGGAAGAAGTCACTGATATAGCTGAGATTTTTAGTACTCCCTTAACAGGTTCTTACAATTGGGACTATACGGTTCAAGATAATAGAATCAAAAGACTTTACGAACTTGGAAAAGATCTCAATTGGAATGCAGAAAAAGATATTGATTGGGACAGACCTTTACCTGAAAGAGGAGATACACCTCCTCCTATATTTTGGGACGATTACGAACCTTATCAAAAGCTCTCCACAGAAGATAAATTCACTTTCATGAGTCATAGAGGAGCTTGGTCTTTAAGCCAATTTTTGCATGGCGAACAAGGAGCTTTGTTAGTAGCATCGCAACTCGTATCTTGTGCTCCAACTTTCAATGCAAAGCTTTATGCTGCATCTCAAACCTTTGATGAAGCAAGACATGTTGAAGCATTCAATAAATACATCCAATCTAGAGTTGGAATTATGTATCCTGTAGGAACAGGTCTTAAGTCTTTACTTGATAAAATTTTGACTGACCCAAGATGGGACCTCAAATTCATCGGGATGCAAATAATCATAGAAGGCCTTGCTCTTGCTGCTTTTAATCTTGCGAGACAAGGTACTTTTGATCCTGTTTTTAAAGATATGCTTTACTTAATCATTAGGGATGAGGCAAGACACGTGACGTTTGGTGTAAATTATTTAGAGGAGTTTGTAAAAACCCTTTCTGATGAAGAAAGAGAGGAAAGAGCTCAGTTTGCTTATGAGGCTTGTGTTGTGATGAGAGGTAGATTGATGTCTTCAGAAGTATATGAACATTTTGGATGGGATGTGGAAGATGCCATTGCTTTTCAAAGTAAGTCCGATGTTACCAACAACTTCCAACACTTGTTGTTTACAAGAGTCGTACCTAACTTAGCAAGAATTGGCTTATTAACTGATAAAGTCAAACCTTTGTATGATGAACTAGGTGTTTTGGATTACCAAGACTGGCCAACAGATGGAGAAATTGATTGGGCTTCTCTTTCAAGGCCGCTGGATCAATCGGAAGAAGTAGAAGAAGGTCAGTTTATATCCATCTAACTTATCCCTGATAAAGTTTTCTAAATAGCTTTAGACTATTCTGATATACTAATGAACCATCTTGTATGAAAAAGATGGCTTCAAAAAATCCTAAATTCTTATTTGTAACTGGTGGAGTCGTCTCTTCTATCGGTAAAGGTATTCTTTCAGCTTCACTAGGCTCTCTTTTAGAGAGTAGAGGGTTAAAAGTTACAGTGATGAAGCTAGATCCATACATAAACCTTGATCCTGGCACAATGAGTCCTTTTCAACATGGCGAGGTTTTTGTTACAGAAGATGGTTCTGAAACCGATCTCGATCTTGGGCATTATGAAAGATATTTGAACTCTAAAATGTCGCATAAAAATAATTTTACTGCAGGTCAAGTGTATGAAGATGTTCTTAAAAGAGAAAGAAAGGGAGAATTTTTAGGCTCAACCGTGCAAGTAATTCCTCATATCACCGATGAGATTAAAAAAAGAATTGCCTATGGCGCAGGCGATAATGACATCGCAATTATAGAAATTGGTGGAACCGTTGGCGATATTGAGTCACAACCTTTTTTAGAAGCAATTAGGCAAATGAAACTTGAGTTGGGATCTGAAAGGACACTATTTACACACTTAACTTTCGTTCCTTATTTAGCATCATCAGGAGAAACTAAAACAAAACCAACTCAACATTCCGTGAAAAGTCTGTTATCTCATGGTCTGCAAGCAGATATTTTAATTTGTCGATCTGAACAAAATCTTTCAAAAGCAGATTGTAGAAAAATTGCTTTGTTTACCAACGTAAATGAAGATTGTGTTTTTACATTACCTGATGTGCCATCAATATACGCAATCCCTGTAATGATGAATAAACAAGGCTTAGATCAGCAAATAGTAGAAAAACTAAAATTAAAGTGTTCTAAGCCAAAACTTAATGATTGGAAAAGGGTTACTAAACTTGAATCAGAGCAAAAAGGAGAGACTAAAATCGCGATGGTAGGTAAATATACTGAATTGGTAGATTCATATAAATCAGTAAATGAAGCTTTAATTCATGCGGGCATCCACAATAAGACAAACGTAAAAATTGAGCATATAGATTCTGAAAGATTCAATAAGGGAGTAGAAAATTTAGAAGCTGATGGCATTTTAATTCCAGGAGGATTCGGAAATAGAGGCGTCAAAGGAATGCTTAACGTAGCAAAGTTTGCTAGAGAAAATAACATCCCTTATTTTGGGATATGCTTAGGGATGCAAGTTGCGGTCATAGAATTCGCAAGAAATGTATTGAAATTGGATGCTGACAGTACTGAGTTTAAGAAGAACACTCAACATCCAGTAATAGGATTGATTACAGAATGGCTTGATGAAGATGGACTTATTCAGTACCGGTCGGAAGACTCTGACAAGGGGGGTACTATGCGTTTAGGAAGTCAGGTATGCCATTTAAAGAAAAATAGCAAGATGGCGAAGCTTTACAAAAAACTCAAAATTTTTGAACGCCACAGACATAGATATGAATTTAATGGCAATTATGAGTCAGCATTTAATAAAAATGGTATGACTGTAGTTGGAAAATCTGAAGACGAAACCTTGGTCGAAGCAATTGAAATAAAGAACCACAAATGGTTCATTGGTTGTCAATTTCATCCTGAATTCACATCCGATCCAATAAATGCACATCCGCTTTTCAAAGGATTTATTAAAGCTGCTAAGTTAAACTCTAAGTAAAAAATGAGCGATTTAGTAAAAATAGCAAAAATAGAGATTTCAAATTCCAACAAACTTTGCGTCATTGCTGGTTTAAATGTTTTAGAAGACGATCAGCTTACTTTCGAGGTTGCTGAAAGATTAAAAAAAATTACTGAGGCTCAGGGGAATTCATTTATCTTTAAAGCTTCATTTGATAAAGCCAATCGCTCGTCTGTAGATTCATATCGAGGACCGGGTCTTGAAAAAGGCTTAGAAATCTTTAGAGAATTAAAAAAAAGCGACTATCAACTTATTACCGACATTCATGAAATAAGCCAAGTCGAACAAATATCAGAGGTTGTTGATATTATTCAAATACCTGCTTTTTTATGCAGACAAACAGATCTAATCAAAGAAGCTTGTCAGTCTGGAAAGCCGTTAAACATAAAAAAAGGGCAATTTTTATCTCCTGATCAAATGAAAAATATTATTGAAAAATGCAGCAATTTTGGCAACGATCAAGTCATGCTTTGTGAAAGGGGCACTTCTTTTGGCTATGACAATTTAGTTGTAGATATGTTGGGCATGTCTAAATTAAAAACTTTCAAATGCCCAATTATTTTTGATGTTACTCACTCTCTTCAACTTCCCGGCCAAGGAAAAACTGCTGCAGGCGGTAGAGGAGATCAAGCTGAAGACTTAGCCAAAGCCGGAGTATCTTTGGGCATAGCTGGCCTATTCATAGA
>LUMN01000313.1_pt1 | contig 14046 bp, 25 predicted proteins | sample 729991 | NCBI WGS metagenome assembly LUMN01 (sample SAMN03860262, study PRJNA289734) | marine metagenome | biome: seawater column; feature: ocean; material: water; isolation source: Red Sea water column Station 22 - depth 25m | place: Saudi Arabia: Red Sea | collected 2011-10-15 | depth 25 m
CTTATCTAGAGGTAAAATGGTACACGTTGGTGAGGCTATTGGAATGATTTCCGCTCAATCAATTGGTGAACCGGGTACCCAATTAACAATGAGAACTTTTCACGTTGGTGGAACAGCTTCAGTTAAACAAGATTCACAAATTGTATCGAGCTCAGATGGAATATTAAAAATTGTGAATACCAATTTATTAGAAGACTCAAAGAAAAATCAAATAGTTATGGGAAGAAATACTGAGCTTTCAATAGAAGATGGAAATGGATTACAGGTTGCTTCTTACAAAGTTCCATACGGTTCGAAACTATTTTTTCAAAACGATGATAAAATTAAAAAAGGTGCAAAGATATGTGAATGGGACCCATACACAACACCAGTAATTGCAGAAAAAGATGGAATTGCTAATTATGTTGATTTAATTGATGGAGTTTCGCTTGCTGAAACTGTTGATGATGCTACGGGAATTTCAACAAAAGCAGTTGTTGATTGGAAAACACAATCTAAAAATACCGATCTAAAACCAAGAATTACACTTAGAGATGCAAAAGGTAATGTAATTAAAAAAGCAGATGATAATGAAGCTAGATATTATTTAGTTCCAGACTCAATTTTATCTGTAAAAGATGGACAGAAAATTTCAGCTGGAGATGTTATTGCCAGATTACCTAAAGAAACAACTAAAACAAAAGACATTACTGGAGGTTTACCAAGAGTAGCAGAATTATTTGAAGCAAGAAAAGCTAAAGACAGTGCGATAATTGCTGAAAATGATGGAAAAGTAATTTTTGGAAAAGAGGTAAGAGGTAAACAAAGAGTGACAATCGAGTCAGAGAATGGTGAAACTTCTAGTTACTTAATCCCTAAAGGAAAACATATCAATTTTAATCAAGGTGAAAAAATTAAAAAAGGAGAATATCTATTAGACGGTCAACCATTGCCTCATGATATTTTAAGAATTTTAGGTATTGAGGAATTAACTGAATATTTTGTTAACCAAGTTCAAGATGTTTATAGACTTCAAGGAGTTATAATTAACGATAAACATATTGAAGTAATTTTAAGACAAATGCTTAAAAAAATTGAGGTTAAAGAACCAGGAGATAGCAGCCTGTTACCCGGAGAGGTTATAGATAGAATAAAATTTGAGCAACTTAATGAAAATTTGAAAGCCGACGGTAAAAAACCAGCAGTTGGTGAGAGAGTGTTTATTAACTGATGCTGCAATAAAAGGTAAAGTTGATAAATTAGTTGGATTGAAAGAAAATGTTATTGTTGGTCGACTAGTTCCTGCTGGCACAGGTTCAATTAAGAACAATTGGAATAGAAAAGCGCTGGATGATGACAAAAAATTCCTAACTGAACAAGAGACATCAGAACCATCAGAAGCTCAAATTAATCAATAAAATTAGGCAAAATTTAACTGCTTTTAGTTTGACAAATACAATTTCTAATGTATTTTGGCCATGTTTTTGGTTGGAATGTAGTGACTTGATCACTAAACGCTGCCACAAATAACCTGTCAGTTATTTCATCAAAAATAAAAAAAAAATTTATATTTATGCCAACAATAAACCAGTTGTTAAGAAAGAGTAGAACAAGACCATTAGCAAGGAACAAAGTTCCAGCTTTACAAAAACAACCTTTAAAAAGAGGTGTGTGTGTTAAAGTTTATACAACAACTCCAAAAAAACCAAATTCAGCATTAAGAAAAGTTGCAAGAGTTAGGCTTTCAAATGGTTTTGAAGTTACTGCATATATCCCAGGCGAAGGACATAATCTTCAAGAACACTCAGTTGTTCTAATCAGAGGTGGAAGAGTAAAAGATTTACCAGGTGTACGATATCATATTTTGAGAGGTAATCTTGATACGCAAGGTGTAGCAAACAGAAAACAAAGAAGATCACTTTACGGAACTAAAAAAGGTAAATAACATATGTCTAGAAAGAGAAAAGCTCCTAAAAAAATTCCTGTTTTAGATCCTAAATATAAATCTGTAATTATTCCAAAGTTAATAAATTCAATCATGTATGATGGAAAAAAAACTGTAGCAGAGAAAATTGTTTACGATGCAATTGATAAAATTAAATCAAAATCAAAAGATGAACCAATAACTGTTTTTAATGATGCTATAAACAATGTTAGACCAACTGTAGAAGTTAGATCAAGAAGAGTAGGTGGTGCCACATATCAAGTTCCTGTTGAAGTAAAAGCAAAAAGATCTCAGGCTTTAGCTTTAAGATGGATTATTGATGCATCAAGAAAAAGAAAAGATAAAAATATGTCTGATAAATTGTTTAATGAGATTTTTGATGCATATCAAAACAGAGGATCAGCAATAAAAAAGAAAGAGGACACTCACAAAATGGCGGAGTCTAATAAAGCTTTCGCACACTTTAGGTGGTAATCAATGGCAAGAACTCATACATTAGATAAATATAGAAACATAGGCATCATGGCTCACATAGATGCAGGCAAAACCACAACAACTGAAAGAATTTTATATTACACAGGAAAAAGTCACAAAATAGGTGAAGTTCATGACGGAGCTGCAACAATGGACTGGATGGAACAAGAGCAAGAAAGAGGCATAACAATAACGTCTGCAGCGACTACTTGTTTTTGGAGAGAACATAGAATTAATATAATCGATACACCTGGTCACGTAGATTTTACAATTGAAGTAGAAAGATCATTAAAAGTTTTAGATGGCGCTGTTGCTGTTTTTGATGGTGTAGCTGGAGTAGAGCCTCAATCCGAAACAGTATGGAGACAAGCTGATAAATACAAAGTACCAAGAATCTGTTTTGTTAATAAATTAGATAGAACTGGTGCAGATTTTTTTAGATGTGTTGGTATGATTAAAGATAGATTGGGTGCCAAGCCACTCGTAATGCAGGTTCCAATTGGTATCGAAGCATCTTTAAAAGGTGTTGTTGATCTGATTAAAATGAAAGCCATTGTTTGGAAAAATGAAGATTTAGGTGCTGAGTGGGAAGAACAAGATATACCAGAAGATTTAAAAGAAATTTGTGACAAATATAGACAAGAACTAGTTGAAACAGCAGTAGAACAGGATGAAAAACTAATGGAAGCCTATCTAGGTGGTGAGGAAATTAGCCAAGAGGATCTAATTAAATGTGTAAGAAAAGGTTGTTTAAATTTTGATTTTGTTCCAGTTCTTACTGGTTCTGCATTTAAAAATAAAGGTGTTCAACCACTTTTAGATGCAGTTGTTGATTACTTACCAAGCCCCAAAGATATAGGTTCTATAACTGGTACAAAACAAGGATCCGATGACGAAATGGAAATGAAATTTGAAGATAACGCACCTTTTTCAGCGTTAGCGTTTAAAGTTGCAAACGACCCATTTGTAGGAAGTTTAACATTTATTAGGATTTATTCTGGGACAGTTAAGTCTGGAACAGGGATCTATAATACATCTAAAGATAAAGAGGAAAGAGTTGGCAGAATGTTGCTTATGCACGCTAATTCTAGAGAAGATATTAAAGAGGCAAATGCTGGTGATATAGTTGCTTTAGCAGGACTAAAAAATACTATTACTGGTCATACTTTAGCGAACAAAGACACACCTGTTTTATTAGAGCCAATGGAATTTCCTGATCCAGTAATTGAAATAGCAGTTGAGCCAAAAACTAAAGCTGACCAAGAAAAAATGGGTGAAGCTTTAGGCAGACTAGCTAAGGAAGATCCATCTTTTAGAGTTACATCTGATGAGGAATCAGGACAGACTATTATTAAAGGTATGGGAGAGTTACACCTGGATATAATCGTAGATAGAATGAAAAGAGAATTTAAAGTGGAGGCAAATGTTGGTGCTCCACAAGTTGCATACAGAGAAACTATATTAAGCGCAGCAGAATTTGATTATACACACAAAAAACAAAGTGGTGGAGCAGGTCAATTTGCTAGAGTTAAATTATCTGTAGAGCCTCTTGAACCAGGAAAAGGAAGAGAAGTAGAAAGTAAAATTAAAGGTGGAGCAATTCCTAAAGAATTTATACCTGGTGTAGAAAAAGGTGTAGAGACTGTTGCAGATGGTGGAATATTAGCTGGATTTCCACTAATAGATTATAAAGTTACAATTTTGGATGGACTACATCATGATGTTGACTCAAGTGTTCTTGCATTCGAATTAGCTTCTAGACAGTGTTTTAAAGAAGCGTGCACTAGAGGTACTTTAAAATTACTTGAACCTATAATGAGAGTTGAGGTTGTTACTCCTGAAGATTACATGGGCGATGTAATTGGTGATTTAAACAGTAGAAGAGGACAAATTAATACTCAAGAACAAAGAGGTAATGCAACTGTCATTACAGCAATGGTACCATTAGCTAACATGTTTGGTTATATAAATAATTTAAGATCAATGTCACAAGGTAGAGCTCAATATACAATGTTTTTTGATCATTATGACAAGGTTCCACAAAATGTTCAAGACGAAGTAACAAAGAAAACAGGTTAAAATGGAAAAACAAAATATTAGAATTAAACTCAGAGCTTACGATAATAAAGTTTTAGATCAATCTACTGAAGAAATTGTAAATACTGTAAAAAGAACAGGTGCAAATATAAAAGGACCTATACCTCTACCAACAAAAATTGAAAGATATACTGTGTTAAGATCACCACATATTGATAAAAAAAGTAGAGAACAATTTGAGACCAGAACTCACAAAAGATTAATTGATATCATAGAACCAACACCAGCAACTGTAGAGGCTTTGATGAAGCTAGACTTAGCTTCAGGTGTAGATGTGGAGATAAAAATTTAATGTCAGAGATAGCACTAGTTGGAAAAAAAATTGGAATGACAAGAGAGTTTTATAAAACTGGTCAATCAGTTCCTGTAACAGTTCTTAAAATGGAAACTGGGAGAGTGATACAGGTAATTGAACAAGATAAGAGAGGATATAAAGCCATCAAATTTGTTGATGTTAAATCAAAAACTATAGGAAAAGGTTTTGCAGGAGCTATGAAAAGGCATAATTTTGGAGGCTTAAGAGCATCACATGGAGTATCAATTTCTCACCGTTCACACGGATCCACAGGTCAAAGACAAGATCCAGGAAAAGTTTTTAAAGGAAAAAAAATGGCAGGTCACATGGGTGATAAAATTAGAACAATGCAAAATATCGAAATAATCAAATCAGATAAGGATAATAACTTATTGTATTTGAAAGGATCTATTCCTGGCGCAAAAAATGCTGAGGTAGTCATTAAAAAGGCAGTTAAAAATTTAAGAAAACTAACAATGTCAGAAAAAATAGAACAGATTGAAAAAATGAAAAAATCTGCAGACAAAAAGAAGAAATAAATGAAAATAGATAAATTAAACCTAGATGGAAAGAAAGATTCAATAGAAGTTTTGGATAAAATATTTTCCGCTAAAATTAATAAGCAACTTGTAAGCAATGTATTGTATAAAACCAATGCAAATTACAAAGGGCGAAAAGCTAAAACAAAACAAAAGAATGAAATTATTGGATCTACAGCAAAGATATATTCCCAAAAAGGCACTGGAAATGCGAGACATGCTAGTAAAAAAGCACCTATATTTGTTGGAGGTGGTGTTGCACATGGTCCAAAAGGAGAAAGCAACTATAAGATTAGAAAATTAAATAAAAGCGAAAAAAAATTAAGTATTGCCTCAATAATTACTGAAAAAAATAAAAGTAATAATCTTTTAGTTTTTAATGATTTTAGTGAAAAAATTCAAAAGACAAAAGATGTAAATAAAATTTTACTGAAGTTTGATGCAAAAAATTCAATTTTAATTGTAGATAAAAAATCAAAAGAAAATATTGAAAAGGCTACAAGAAATATTCCAAATGTAAAGATTACAGATATTGGACATTTTAGTGCTTTTGATCTTGTAAAATATAAAAAAATAATTTTTACGGAAAGTTCAGTTAAAGAATTAGAAAAAAGGTATCAATAATGAATAAAGTTCATCTTTACGATAAAATTTTGGCTCCAATTGTAACTGAAAAATCAACAAATCTTTCAGAGCAAAATAAAATAATTTTTAAAGTTCCATCTAAGGCAAATAAAAAAAACCTTAAATCAAATATTGAAAAAATTTTTAAAGTAAACGTAACTAAGATTAACATTATAAATAAAAAAACTAGAACTAAAGTTACTAGAGGAAAAAAAGTAAAAGTAAGAGGATTTAAAAAAGCAATTATAACACTTAAAAAAGGTCAAAACATTGACCTAACAACAGGAATTTAAAATATGGCCTTAAAAACATTTAAACCATACACAAAATCAACAAGAGGCACTGTATTAGTAAGTAGAGAGGGCCTATGGAAAGGTAAACCTTATAAACCACTTACTTCTGCAAATAATGCTTCAAAAGGAAGAAATAACTATGGAAGAATTACCTCTAGAAACCATGGAGGTGGTCACAAACATAAATACAGAAAGATTGATTTTTATAGAAAAAAATTCGATATGTCTGCAGAAATAGAGAGAATTGAATACGATCCAAATAGATCATGCCATATCATGTTGGTAAAATTCGAAGATGGCGAAAGAGCATATTATTTAGCACCCCAAGATGTTAAGATTGGAGATAAAATACAAAATGGTCCTAATTCTGAGATAAAAGTTGGTAACTGTTTATCTCTTCAGGATATTCCAGTAGGAATAAATATACATAATGTAGAATTACAGCCAGGAGCAGGTGGTAAAATTGCAAGGGCCGCAGGTTCATCTGTTACTATTTCAGGAATTGATGGAAATTATACAATAATAAAAATGAGTTCTGGTGAAGTCAGAAGAATAGACTCAAGATCTTTAGCAACAATTGGTGTTTTATCAAATCCAGATCAGAAAAATATTAAAATAGGAAAAGCAGGTAGATCTAGATGGTTAGGAAGAAGACCTCATACAAGAGGTGTTGTCAAAAATCCAGTTGATCACCCTCATGGTGGTGGTGAAGGAAAAACAGCTGGTGGTAGACATCCAGTTTCACCTACAGGACAATCTGCTAAAGGCCTTAAAACAAGAGATAATAAGAGAACAGATAAATTTATAATAAGAAGAAGAAAGAAGAAGAGAGCATAAATTATGGCAAGATCAGTTTGGAAAGGACCATTTGTAGAAGAAAGTTTAATTAAAAAAGTTGAAAAAGTTAAAAATGATCCAAACAGAAAACCAATTAAAACATGGTCAAGAAAATCAACAATTATACCTGATTTTGTGGGTTTTAGTTTTTTAATCTATAATGGAAAAAAATTCATCCCAATTACAGTTTCAGAGGATATGGTTGGTCACAAATTTGGCGAGTTTGCACCAACAAGACAATTTTTTGGACATACACCAGCTGATAAAAAAGCAAAAGTTGAGGGTGGCGCAAAGGGTACTGGTAAATAAATAAAATGAGTAAAAAAGATAAAAAAATTGATATCAAAACAGTTAAATCTGTAAATAAAAACGTTAGATCAAGTGTAAGAAAACTTAAACCAATATTAAAATCTATAGTTGGTAAAAAGGTAGACGTGGCTATGAGAGATCTTACTTTTTCTGAAAAAAGAATTTCTAAAGATGTCAAAAAAACCATTTCATCTGCAGTTGCAAATGCGGAAAACAATTATCAATATGATATTGATAATTTAATCGTAAAGGAAGCATATTGTGGAAAACAAATAATAATGAAACGATTTAGAGCAAGAGCAAAAGGAAGAGCTGCTGAAATTATGAAACCTTATTCAAATGTGACAATTATTTTAACTGAACAAACAAAACAAACGGAGAGAGATGGGGCAAAAGGTTAATCCAATAGGCTTAAGATTAGGTATAAACAGGGGATGGGACTCTGTTTGGTATGCTAAGAAAAAAGATTTTGGTAACTATTTAATTGAAGACTTTAAAATCAGAGAATACATAAAAAAAAATGTAATTAACTCTGGTGTCTCTAAAGTTATGATTGAGAGAACTTCAAAGAAATGTTTTGTTACAATATATACTTCAAGACCTGGATTTGTGATCGGTAAAAAAGGAAGTGATATAGAAAAAATTAAAGGAAAACTTTCAAATCTTACAACGAATGAAGTTGTCCTAAACATCAAAGAGGTAAAAAAACCTGAGACAAATGGTTATTTAGTTGCGGAAAATATTGCTCAACAATTAGTAAAAAGAGTTTCATATCGTAGAGCAATGAAAAGAGCTATGCAATCAGCTTTAAGATTGGGTGCTAAAGGAATTAAGGTTTCTGTTAGTGGAAGACTTGGTGGAAATGAGATTGCAAGAACAGAGTGGCTAAGGGATGGTAGTATTCCATCGCATACTTTAAGAGCTGATATTGATTACGCTGAAGCAGAGGCATTGACTACATATGGAATAATTGGAATTAAGGTCTGGATTTATAAAGGTGAAATATTCACAAAAGAATTTAGTCAGGAGAGGAATAAAGCTTAATTATGTTGCAACCAACTAGAACAAAATTCAGAAAAGCTCATAAAGGAAGAATACATGGTAATGCGTCCAGATGTAATGTAATGAATTATGGAGCATTCGGACTTAAAGCTATACAGCCTGAAAGAGTGATTTCAAAGCAAATAGAAGCAGCCAGAGTTGCTTTAACAAGACATATGAAAAGACAAGGAAGAGTTTGGACTAGAATGTTTCCTAATATACCGGTATCAAAAAAACCTACTGAAGTGAGAATGGGAAAAGGTAAAGGTTCTCCAGAGTTTTGGGCGTGTAGAGTTAAACCAGGAAGAATTTTGTTTGAAGTTGATGGTGTATCTGAGCAAATAGCAAAAGAGGCATTATACAAAGCTTCTGCAAAACTCCCTATTAAATGTAAATTTATTAAAAGAATATAAGATGAAGCAAAAGGATATAAAAAAATTAACTAAGGAACAAGCGCTTAAAGACTTAGAGAAATTAAAAAAAGATCTATTTAATTTTAGATTTCAAAAAGTAAATGGACAAGTCAAGAGCCCAGCTAAAATTAATGAAACAAAAAAAACCATAGCACGTTTAAAAACGTTATTAGAAGGAAAAAATGCCTAAAAAAATACTAAACGGAATAGTTGTTAGCGATAAACCAAATAAAACGATTACTGTGATGGTTGAAAGAAAGTATCAACATCCTGTTTTAAAAAAAGTAATTAAGGCAAGAAAAAAATACAGTGTGCATGATGAGGAAAACAAATTTAAAAATGGTGACAAAGTATCAATAAGAGAGTGCAAACCATATTCGAAGTCCAAAAAATTTGAAGTTATAGGAGACGTTAAATGATACAAGTTCAAACAGAATTATTTGTAGCTGATAATACAGGTGCAAAAAAAATTGAATGTATTAAAGTTTTAGGTGGCTCAAAAAGAAGATACGCAAGTATTGGTGATACCATTGTTGTAGCTGTTAAAGAGGCTATACCCAAAGGTAAAGTTAAAAAAGGCGCTGTTCACAAAGCAGTAGTAGTAAGAGTAAAAAAAGGCATTCATAGAAACGATGGATCAAAGGTAAGATTTGATAATAATGCTGCAGTTCTAACAGATGATAAAGGTGAACCAATCGGAACTAGAATTTTTGGTCCTGTAACAAGAGAGTTAAGAAGTAGAGGACAAATGAAAATAATATCTTTAGCTCCGGAGGTACTTTAATGATCAAAAAAGGAACTAAAGTAAAAGTATTAGTGGGCAAAGATAAAAATAAAGATGGTGAAGTAATGGAAATAGACCGTTCAAATAATCGTGCAAAGGTAAAAGGGATTAATATGGTCAAGAAACATGTAAAAACAACAAAAGAAAAAAAAGGTGGAATTGTTTCAAAGGAAAATTTTATACATCTTTCAAATTTATCCATACTTGATAATAAAAAATCAAAAAAAGTTGAGGCTAAGAAGTAATGCAACCTAGATTAAAAGACTTAATTGTTAAAGAAATACAACCAAACTTAAAAGAAAAATTTGGTTACAAGAATTTGTATATGGGGCCACAAATTTCAAAAGTAGTTATAAATATGGGTCTAGGTCTAGACGGTAACGATGCCAAAATTTTGAAATCATGTGAAGAGGATTTAGCAAACATAACAGGACAAAAACCAGTCACAACAAAATTTAAAAAATCAATTGCAAATTTTAAAACTAGAAAAAATACAAATGCAGGACTGAAGGTCACTTTAAGAAAAAATAAGATGTACGAGTTTATTGACAGACTAGTAAATATTGCATTACCTAGAATTAAAGACTTTAGAGGATTAAACCCAAATGGATTTGATAAATTTGGTAATTATTCTTTTGGAATAAAAGAACATATTGTTTTTCCAGAGGTGAACTTTGATAAAGTTGATAAAATTAGAGGCTTAGATATTACAATAACGATAAAAAACCAAGATAAGGAACATAGTTTTGAGCTGTTAAAACAGCTAAATTTTCCATTTATTGAAAAGAGGAGCAATTAATATGGCTAAAATGAGTGCAGTAAATAAGAATAATAAACGAATTAAATTATCAGACAAATTATTTAAGAAAAGGCAAATGCTTAAAAAAATAATTATGGATAAAAAATTACCTTTAGAAGAAAGATTTAAAGCACAACAAAAATTATCAAAATTACCACGAAATTCAGCAAAAACGAGAGTAATGAATAGATGTCAAATTACAGGCAGACCGCATGGTGTTTATAGAAAATTAAAAATATCAAGAATAGCTCTTAGACAATTGGGTTTAGAGGGGAAAATTCCTGGTATGGTAAAGTCAAGTTGGTAGAAAGGATAATATGAGTTTAAGTGATCCAATAGGAGATATGTTGGCGAGAATTAAAAATTCTCAAATGAGAAATCATAAAAAAGTAGAACTTCCATCATCAAAATTTAAAGTGAAAATAGCAGAAGTTTTAAAATCTGAGGGTTATATAATTGATTACAAAGTTACTGAGAACGATAAAAAACCTAATTTAGAGATAAACCTAAAATATAATTCAGGAAACCCAGTTATAAGTACAATTGAAAGAGTATCAAAGCCAGGTAGAAGGATATTTTCAAGTGCTGAAAGTCTTCCAAAAATAAATAATGGTCTTGGTATAGCAATAGTCTCGACTCCAAAAGGTGTTATGACTGATATAGATGCAAGAAAGCAAAAAATTGGTGGAGAAATAATCTGTAAGGTATTTTAATGTCTAAAATAGGTAAAATAAATATTCCAATTCCTGATAAAGTTAAAGTTTTACTTAGTGGAAATATTGTAAATATTGAAGGTCCATTAGGTAAAAAATCACTTAATATTGATTTAGATGTTTTCGATTTGAAAATAGACGAAGGTAAAGAAGTATCTATAAAACCAAAAAAAATTGATCAAAACTCAAAAAGATTATGGGGAATGAACAGGAGTTTATTAAATAATGCTATAATTGGAGCAAGTAAGGGTTATGAAAAAACTCTTGAATTAGTTGGAGTTGGATTTAGGGCAGCATTAAAAGGAAAACAATTAAATATGCAATTAGGTTTCAGTCACGACATAAATTTTGATATTCCAGAAGGAATAAAAATTGCTGTTGAAAAGCAAACAATATTAAAAATAAGTGGACCAGATAAACAATTAGTTGGAATGGTTGCTTCTCAAATCAAAAGTATTAGACCACCAGAACCCTACAAAGGTAAAGGCATAAAAGAGCAAGGTCAGTATATTTTAAGAAAAGAAGGTAAAAAGAAATAATGAAAATTAGCACATTAGATAGAAAAAAATTTAGAGTAAGAAATAAATTAAAAAAAGTTTCAAGCAAAGATAGATTTAGGTTATGCGTTTCTCGTTCGACTAAAAATATAAGTGCTCAAATTATTGATGATGTTAATAAAATAACTTTAGTTTCCGCTTCATCAGTTGAAAAAAATATTAGAGAACAAAAAAAATCTAAATCAGAGCTTTCCACTTTAGTTGCTGAAACTCTTGCTAAAAAAGCACAAGATAAAAAAATAACAAAAGTTTATTTTGACAGAGGTATCTATAAGTATCATGGTAGAGTTAAAATATTTGCAGAAACGTTAAGAAAAAATGGGATGGAATTTTAAAAAATGGAAAAAAATACAGAATTTTTAGAAAAACTTGTACACATTAACAGAATAACAAAAGTCGTTAAAGGTGGAAGAAGATTTGGATTTTCAGCATTAGTTGTTGTCGGAAATCAAAATGGTAAGATTGGCATTGCACATGCCAAAGCAAAGCAAGTTCCAGATGCTATTAAAAAAGCAAACGAACTTGCAAGAAGAAATTTAGTTCAAGTTCCATTAAGAGAAGGAAGAACGATACATCATGATATTTTTGGTAAAGATGGTGCGGGAAAAATAAAACTAAGAGCAGCACCGAAAGGTACAGGTATAATTGCTGGTGGACCCGTTCGTGCTGTGTGTGAGGTTTTAGGTATTAAAGATATAGTAGCAAAATCTCTTGGTACAGCTAACCCACATAACGTTATTAGGGCCTGCATGAAAGCATTGTCTAAACAAAATTCACCAAAGAATATTTCAACTTTACGAAATAAAAAAATATCAGAAATAATTGAAAAAAGAGGATAATGACTAATTTAAATACTACAACCTCAGTTAAAATTAAAAAGATTAGAGTTGGTAGAGGAATAGGTTCAGGTAAAGGCAAAACTTCAGGAAGAGGTGTAAAAGGGTCAAATGCCATTATATAGAAGACTTCCAAAAAGAGGTTTTAACCCAATTAGAAGAGATAAAATTGCTAAGATAAATTTAGATTTATTAAACAAATTGTTAGATTCTAATAAAATTAGTTCATCTGAGAAAATTAATCTAGAATATTTAAAGAAAAATAAAATTATATCTAAATCTGTAACTCAATTTAAAGTTTTAGGAAATGGCGAATTAAATTCAAAGTTAAATATAGAGGCTGATTTTTCCTCTAAATCAGCAATACAAAAAGTTGAGAAAGCAGGCGGAAGTATTTTAGTAAAATCAAATAAAGATTAATGAGCTCTTCAACTCAATCTCACGATTTAAGAAATAGAATATTATTTACAATACTTATACTTGCTATTTATAGACTAGGTACCTTTGTTCCACTTCCTGGAATTGATCCAGAGCAGCTTCAAATAATGATGGAAAGTAATCAAAAAGGTTTATTAGGTATGTTTAACGTTTTTGCTGGTGGAGCTGTAAGCAGAATGGCAATATTTGCACTTGGTATTATGCCTTATATATCATCATCTATCATTGTGCAGTTACTTACAGGAGTTTCTGATTATTTCAAAAATTTAAAAGCCCAAGGCGAAATAGGTAGACAAAAAATTACACAAATTACAAGATATGGAACAGTTTTATTAGCAACTATTCAAGGTTATGGTTTAGCGGTTGGATTGGAGTCTTCTGCAAATCTGGTGATTAATCCTGGCATGTTTTTTAAAATATCTACGGTAACAACAATTGTTGCTGGTACAATTTTTTTGATGTGGTTAGGAGAACAAATCACACAAAGAGGTATTGGAAATGGTATTTCTTTAATAATTTTTTCTGGTATCGTTGCAGAAATTCCAAGGGCCTTAGTAACTACGTTTGAACTTGGCCGTACTGGTGCGATCTCTACAATTATGATTATAGGTATTTTTGTTTTATTGGTTTTAACTATACTATTTATTGTTTTTATGGAGCGAGCTTTACGTAAAATTTTAATAAATTACCCAAAAAGACAAATGGGTAACAAAATGTATGGTGGAGATTCTTCGCATCTTCCGCTTAAAATAAATTCTGCAGGAGTAATACCAGCTATTTTTGCATCAGCTTTATTACTTTTACCTGTAACATTTTCAAATTTTAATGTATCTCAGAACGAAACTTTTTTAAATATATCCTCATATTTTTCTCAAGGCCAACCGCTATATATGATCCTATATGCCAGTGGGATAATATTTTTTACTTTTTTTTATACGTCAATTACATTTAATCCTAACGAAACAGCTGAAAATTTAAGAAAATATGGTGGATTTATTCCTGGCATTCGTCCAGGTGAAAGCACAGCAATCTATATAGATACCATACTTACAAGATTAACAACTATAGGTGCT
>LUMN01000225.1_pt1 | contig 14015 bp, 16 predicted proteins | sample 729991 | NCBI WGS metagenome assembly LUMN01 (sample SAMN03860262, study PRJNA289734) | marine metagenome | biome: seawater column; feature: ocean; material: water; isolation source: Red Sea water column Station 22 - depth 25m | place: Saudi Arabia: Red Sea | collected 2011-10-15 | depth 25 m
AATACTAGTGAAGCTCCTAATAAAAAATTTATATTTATTATTTCACTAAAAAACAAAATCCCCCAAATTGACCCGAATAAAACTTGCAAATAGTTAATTGTTGAAGCTTCAGAAGCAGGTAAATTTTTTAATCCTACAGTTAAGAAAGTCTGACCTAATTGAGTAAATAAGCCAATGCCAATTATCCAAACTAATTCATTCCAAGTTGGGGTAACCCAGTTCATTAATACAATTGGCAATAAAGCTATAAAAGAAACAAGTGGAAAATATTCAATAATTACATAAACATCTTCAGTAAATGAAAGTTTCTTCACAGTTACGTAAGCCAATGCAGTGCAGATTGCCCCAAGAAATGCGATCGAAATCGAAACATTTTCAATTTCAACGTTTATATTTGATAATTGACTTGGATTTAATATTACTAATATTCCAATCCAGCCAATAATTAAAGCAAAAATTATATTACGAGTTATTTTTTCGTTTATAAATATGCCAGCGAATATAGATATAAAGATAGGGTATGTGTACTGAATGACAGTAGATATACTAAGGGGCATATTTCTTATCGCATAAAAAATGCAAACTAAAGCTAAAGTTCCTAAAACACCTCTTAAGATAAGTAATGGTCTATTGTTCCCCCAAGGATTTATATTTTTTAGATTTATTATGAATAATGTAATAATTAAACTTAACAATGATCTGAATAAAACTAATTCATAAATAGGTATCCTTTTATCAATATTTTTTACGCATAAAGTCATCAAACTAAAGAAGAATGAAGCAAATACCAAATTAAACTTATTCAATGAATTAAATTTTTTTTCTAATTCTGCGATATTTATCATTTAAAAAAATAGTTTTATTGTGAAATTAAGTAGATTCTTATTTGATTTTGACCTATAACAAATAAATCATTATTTATTTTTCGATAATAATCTCAATGGTTCACTCTATACACCCAAGAACTATTCAAGAGGTTAAGGAAAAAGCAGATATTGTTGACGTTATATCTGAACATATTGTTCTTAAGAAGAAAGGCAAGGAATTTGTTGGGATTTGCCCTTTTCATGATGATACTAAGCCATCTATGACAGTATCACCTAGTAAACAATTCTATTATTGTTTTTCTTGTGGTGCTGGTGGTAACTCTATTAAATTTTTAATGGAATTTACTCGTGCAAATTTTTCAGATGTTGTACTTTCTCTTGCTAAAAAAAATAATATTAATGTTGAAAATCTCGAGGGTCCCCAAGTAGAAGCTTATAAAAAACAATTATCTAGAAAGGAAGAGCTTTATAAAATATTAAGAGTCACTAAAAATTGGTTTAAGTCTCAATTAAATAATTCTCTTGGTGTTGAAGCTATGAAATATTTAACATCAAAGAGAAACTTGAGTAACAAGATTATTGATAACTTTGAATTAGGTTTTGCCCCAAATTCATGGAATGATTTATTTAATTATCTTTCCAAGGTAGAAAAATTCCCCATTAATTTAATATTAGCTTCAGGCCTTGCAATTTCTAAAGATAATTCTGACAAGATTTATGATCGTTTTAGAAATAGATTAATTGTTCCAATACATGATATGCAGGGAAGAGTAGTTGCTTTTGGAGGAAGATCTCTTGATGGTCAGGAACCTAAATACCTTAATTCTCCTGAATCAGAGATATTTGAAAAGGGCAAAATGTTGTTTGCATTCGAAAAAGCTTCTAGCAATATTAGGAAAAGAGATAAAGCTATTATTGTTGAAGGCTACTTTGATGTTATTTCTCTTCATTCAAAGGGTATAACTAATTCTGTGGCTTCTCTCGGTACCGCATTAAATAAGTATCAAATTTCTCAACTATGTAGATGTACAGATAATAAAAATATAATTTTGAATTTTGATTCTGATAATGCAGGAATTTTAGCTACAAAAAGAGTAATTAAAGAAGTCGAGAGTCTATCCATTCATGATCAAATTAATCTTAAGATACTTCAACTAAGTGATTTTAAAGATCCTGACGAATATTTAAATAGTCATACTCCTGAAGATTATTTTAATTTAATTGATAATTCATCCTTTTGGATTGATTGGGAGATTGATCAGATCTTTAAAGATTTAAGTAAGGGACAAGCTAGGTTAGCAATACAGTTTGAACAAGATTTAAGAAATCAAGTAAAGGGATTTCGTTGGCATGGTAGATCAAAAAAATTTGAACAACCAAATGAAATTTCCCGACGGGAGAAAAATGAATCGGAAATAATTTTTTATTATTTACATTGTCCAGATCTTAGGCTATTTATTCGTGATGAATTTCTCAAAAGAGAAATTAATGGTTTTAATACTAGTTATATTCAAAGTTTATGGGAAGCTATTTCAAAAATTGAACAAAATAATTTAGGTTTAAATTACTTAAATGATTTAAAACAATCAAATAGTCAAAATCTTCAAAAAGATTTTTCTTCTATTAACTTAATTTCACTTCTGCCTGATTACTTAGCTCTCAATAATCCTGAATCATCAAATAAAATTAATATTTTTATTAATCCAAATGAGTTGTTTTTAACATTGCTGAGTAATCCTAAAGACAATTTACTAGGAACATTATCACTTCTTGAGAAATATAATTCTCTAAAAAGATGTAGACACTTAATAGAATCTTGGGGATCTCAAAGATTAAAAACTTTAGAAAATTGTATATCTATTTTAATTGATAATCCTTCTTCAGGTTCTTCAAATACAAATAAAGAGATAGATGATCTTTTTAAGGATTTAAACTCAGATGCTATTAAATTTCAGGAATTATATTACTTAGAAAGACAACATATAAATTTTTTAGATAAACAACGTTGTGGCAATTTCATCGCTAGTTAATATAAAAATTTTTAATTTATAGGCAGTATTTTTTAATCAAGTTTTTAACTTTTTTGGGTTTATCTTCAAGAACATAAGCTTCTACTTCTTTCGCATAAGTCCCAGAAAAATTTGAACTAGAGAACTCTAATGCTTTTCTTTTACTTTGATGCAATTTGCTTTCTAATTTTTTTATATCCCCTATTGTTTTATTGTCATTACATTTTTGTATCGCATGAGTTGCTTCGTGTCTTAATGCTTTTCTTATCGCCCTTTCTGTTTTGAAGTTATCTTTATTTGGTTGTTGATTCTTATTTCTAAAATTTGTTTTCCTTTTTGCATTTTCAGTACATATTATTATTTTATTTTCTTTAAAATTATGTAGCCCTTTTATTTCTTTGTTTAATAGACATTCAATTTTATTTTCTTCAACTATGTAGTTTGCTTTCATTAATAAGTTAAGAATCTCTTTATCTAATTTGCTCAAAAATAATATAAATTCCATTCTATTTTGTTTACTTCACTATAGTTGGGATTTGTTCTATATCAGTTGTAGATGAGCGACTTAAGAAATTCTTATTCATCTTCCAACTTTGTGGATTTTTTGTAATGGCCCATGTAATTGCATTGTTATTAAATCTTTTATTTAATAAATCAATCGTTTTCATAAGATTTGTTGATTTTTTTAAGACTTTCTGAGATTTGTAATTGATAACTGATTGCTGTAAATATTCGCTATTTGTTAAATCCTGCATTAAAACACCAGCTTTTGAGAATTTATATTCGGGATTATAAATTTCTTTAGATAATTCAACTACTATTTTTAAAATATTGTTTGTGTCATCTGTTGCATTTGTAAGTTTTCTATGAGCACTTCTTTGATAATTTTGACTTGAATATTTACTGGTTCTAGCAAATACTCTAATATTAGATGATTGTAAATTCTGACTTCTCATTTTTTCAGAGGCTTTTATTGCGTGAGTTGCCAGTGCTTGAGTTAAGTCTTCTAATTTTGTGATAGGCGTGCCGAAACTCCTGCTCACCTGAATTTCTTTTTTTGATTTCTTGTTTTTTTCTATGGGCAGGCATCTATGGCCTTTCAGTTCTAATTGCAGTCTTTTCCCTACGATGCCTAATTTCTTAATGATTTCATTTTCTTCCATATCTCTTAGTTCTCTCGCATTTTTAATACCTTTACTTTGTAACCAATTAGAGGTTTGTTTCCCGACTCCCCATATCTTATCTATACTAATTCTTTTCAAATAATTATTCTCATTTTCGGTTCTAGCTAAATCAAATATTCCAGCTGAATAATCAATATTTTTAGCTAGTTTATTAGCAATTTTTGCTCTTACTTTATTTTCTCCTATTCCTACTGTTATGGTAATCCCTAGATTCTGATATATTAATGATCTTATGCTTCTTGCCCAAGGATATAGATTTTCATCATTAGGTCTAGAAATCGAGACGAATGCTTCGTCAATGGAATAAATTTCTATCTGTTCACAGTAGTTTTTCAGTAAATTCATTAGTCTTCTGCTCATATCCCCATAAAGCGAGTAGTTTGAGCTTAAGACTGCTACATCTAATTTATTTAGTCTTTCTTTGACCTTAAAATACGGAGTTCCCATTTTAATTTTTAAAGCTCGCGCTTCAGGGCTTCTTGCAATGATACATCCGTCATTATTAGATAAAATTACTACTGGTTTATTTCTCAAATGAGGATTAATATTTTGTTCACATGACGCGTAAAAATTATTAGCATCTATAAGAGCTATTGCATCAATATTTGAAATTCTCATAAATAGCTATGTATTGAATAAATAACAACTCCCCATATCTGTACATCAATATGGTTTTTAAATCTAAAATCAGGATAATTATGATTTTCTGCTTTTAAATATAATTCATTATTTTTTATAGATAATCTTTTTATTGTAAATTCTCCGTCTATCATTGCAATGATGATATTCCCTGGCCTGGCTGTTAAGCTCTTGTCTACTATTATTAAATCTTTATCTTTAATTCCTGCATTTATCATTGAGTCACCTTTAACTCTAAGAAAAAAAGTGCTAAACGGATTAGATATTAAATGTTCGTTTAAATCAATATTTTCTTCTGTATAGTCATCTGCAGGAGAAGGAAACCCTGCTGATACCGAATCAGTTAATAAGGGGATTTTAAATTTTTTAGTAGTTGAATCAAAAGAATCCAAGGTTAAATTAATAGTATATATGTACTATATAGCAAAAAATCAAAAAATAGTTAGTTATTAAACTTTTATAGATTAATTTTAGATTGAATCTAATCTTTTTAAGAACGATGATAAGGGGAGTTGTTAGATATAGAAATAGCTCTATAGATTTGCTCGATTAGGATTAATCTAGCTAATTCATGAGGAAAAGTTAAAGGAGACAGGCTTAGTACAAGATCTGATTTTTCTTTTATATCTGAACTAACTCCATCAGTATCACCGATTAAGAAATTAATTTTTTTATTTTTAAAATTCAAGAGTAAGGAACATAGTTCAACTGAATTAAACTGTTTCCCTTCTTCACTTAGGCAGATAATAATATTGTTATTGGATCTAAGATTATTTAAATTAAAAGTCTTTAACTCATTAATGATAAGTTCAGGCATTCTTTTTTTGTATTGATTAATTCCATCTCTAATCCAAAGTTTCTTTATTTTGCCGATAGCATAAATTGCTAATCTATTACTCTGAAGCATAAGTAAATATTAAAACTAATTATTCATCAAGAAGATAATTAAATTCATCATATAGTTCCTCTTCGGTTGTTAATTTCTTGGAAAAATTATCTTTTTTAGAATTCATATTAATTTGATTAATCTCACTTTTTCTTAGTGAATTATTAACGTTAGAAGTCTCTTCTAAAGATTCTGAATTATCAATTAACGAATAAAAAATTTTATTGGGATCTTCTGAATTAAGTGGATTGGTGATTAAATTATCATTATTAGTTATATTTGTGTAATTATTTATATTTTTACTTTCGTTATTTAAATTTTTCTTTTTTTTAAATTTATTGAGTTTATCTAAATTTTTTTTTGATAAGCTCATGATATAAAGTATTAAATAAATTCATATTTAATTTAAACATATTATTTATCTTTTAGATGAATTCTAAAAACTATCATCAAAAAAAAAGATTTGGACAACACTGGTTGGTAAATAAAAAAATATTAGAAAAAATTAAAGAAATTGCTGTTCTTAATGAAAATGACTTTATTTTAGAAATTGGTCCTGGTAAAGGAGCTTTAACATCTAAGTTGTTAGATTCAGAAATTAAAAAATTACATGCAATTGAATTAGATAAAGATTTAATAAATTTATTAAATGATAAATTCAATAATAATGATAAGTTTTCACTGCAGCAGGGAGATATTCTTTCTGTAAATTTAGATTCGATTAATAAGAAGATTACAAAAGTGATTGCAAATATTCCTTACAATATAACTGGCCCAATATTGGATATTTTCATAGGTCGATTGGGCATTATAAGAAACTATAATTACGAAAAAATAATATTTTTAATGCAGAAAGACGTTGTAGATAGGATTTTGTCAAAAGAAGGTAGTCCCAATGCTGGTGCGCTTAGTATAAGAATGCAACTTTTATCAAAAATAAAAAGAATATGTGATGTGCCGCCTTCATCATTTAGTCCGCCTCCAAAAGTTTTTTCTTCTTTAGTAGTTTTCGAACCAATTAAAAATGATTTAAGATTAGATATTAGTCTAGAAAAATATATAGATAAACTTCTTCGAATTTCATTTAATTCAAGAAGAAAAATGCTTAGAAATACTCTTAATTCAATACTTTCAAATGAAGAGATAAATGAATTATCTGAATCTTCAAAAGTTTGTTTTAATTTAAGACCACAAGATATTTCAATTGACCAATGGATTAAGCTTGCAGAAAATTGTATTAAAATTAAAAAATAAAAATTTAAGTATATGCAAGATTTAGCTAAAACGAAAATTAATATAAAATCTCCTGCCAAAATAAATTTGCACCTTGAAGTTATTGGTAAAAGAGAGGATGGATTTCATGAGTTAGCAATGATTATGCAAAATATCGATCTTTCTGATTATTTAGAATTTGAAATTAATAATGAAGGTTTAATTAAACTTGAGTCTGATTGTAATGATTTAAGCTTATCTGATGATAACTTAATTGTTAAATCGGCAAATCTATTAAGGAAAAAATCAAATATAGATTACGGTGCGAATATATTTTTAAGAAAAAATATTCCAATTGGCGCAGGATTAGCTGGTGGATCCAGTAATGCAGCAGCAACATTAATTGGTCTTAATAAGTTATGGGATTTGAACTTAGATCAAGAAACATTATGTTCATTAGCATCAACTTTAGGATCTGATATTCCCTTTTTTATAAATGGTGGTATTCAATTATGTTTTGGAAGAGGAGAAATTTTGGAGAAATTAGATTCAAACTTTGAATATGGAGTAATTCTTTTAAAAAATCCAAATGTATCAGTATCTACAGCTGAAACTTATAAAAAATATAGTAATAGATTTTGTGATCAATATCTTACTGATAGAGAAATGATTGAGAACATAAGAAAAAATTTAAGAGATAATGGTTTAAATAACTTAAATTTTAATAATCAACATTTATCTATTAAAAATGATTTGCAGTTAGTTGTTGAAAATGAAAATGATTCTGTAAAGCAGGCATTATATTTACTTTCTAAATTAGAAAATTGTCTCACATTTTCAATGAGTGGATCAGGCCCTACATGCTTTGCACTCTTTAAAGATATAGAGACTGCTAAAAAAGAATTAACTGCAAATTATAAATTGTTTAGAAATAAAGGTTACGATTCATGGGTTTGCACTTTCCTTGAAAAGGGAATAACATTCATTTAAATTTTTTTTATATAAAAATCTATTGTGGCTGATAATAGTAATGAGAATATTGAAAAAAATATTCCCGAAAAAGGACCTTTAAATTTTATTGTTGGATCATTAACAAGTTTTTTATTATTTATATTTTTTTATTTTTTAAGTAATAAAATTGCAATTTATTTTTCAGTACATAAACCATCTAATTCTTCTGAAATAGTCCAAAATATTTCTTCTAGTATTAATACCTTAATAATTGGATTATCATTTTTGCTAACTTTCTCTTTTGCTTTTATAGGTATAGGACTTTTTATTGTATTTATTCGCAGTTTTTTTCTGAAGAAAAATTGAATTGCCAATATTATTAAGAAAACACTTTCTTTGAATGTCTTTACATGACTTAGGCCTTTTAGTCCTTTTGCTGTCACCTGGAATGATTTTATCAATATTACTACTCATAACCTTCGCTGAAGGAGGTTGAATTATTCAAAGTGGTAGGATTATATATGTGATTAATTAGGTAATTAATTGTGGCTGGAACATTATTATTTAATGCTTTGAAAGAGGCAATTGATGAAGAAATGGCAAATGATGTAAATGTTTGCGTTATGGGGGAAGATGTTGGTCAATATGGAGGATCTTATAAGGTAACTAAGGATTTATATGAAAAATATGGAGAGTTAAGAGTCTTAGATACTCCAATTGCAGAGAATAGTTTTACGGGTATGGCTGTGGGTGCAGCAATGACTGGCTTAAGACCAATAGTAGAAGGAATGAATATGGGTTTTTTGCTTTTAGCTTTTAATCAGATATCAAATAATATGGGTATGCTTAGATATACAAGTGGCGGAAATTATAAAATACCAGCAGTAGTTCGAGGACCTGGAGGAGTTGGTCGTCAACTTGGTGCTGAGCACAGTCAAAGACTTGAAGCATATTTTCATGCAGTTCCTGGCATAAAGATTGTTGCATGTAGTACACCCACAAATGCTAAAGGTTTAATGAAAGCAGCTATAAGAGATGATAATCCGGTTCTATTTTTCGAACATGTTCTTCTATACAATTTGTCTGAAGAATTACCTGAGGGTGATTATACTTGCGCTTTAGATCAGGCTGACGTTGTAAAAGAAGGTAAAGATATTACTTTATTGACTTATTCAAGAATGAGACATCACTGCCTTAAAGCTGTTGAAGAATTAGAAAAAAAAGGAATAGATGTTGAGTTAATAGATTTAATAAGTTTAAAACCATTTGATATGGAAACCATCTCAAAATCAATAAGAAAAACAAATAAAGTAATTATTGTTGAAGAATGTATGAAGACTGGAGGTATTGGTGCAGAATTAATTGCCTTGATAACAGAAGAGTGTTTTGATGATCTTGATGCCCGACCAATTAGATTATCTAGTCAGGATATTCCAACTCCTTATAATGGAAATCTTGAGAATTTGACAATAATCCAACCACATCAAATAGTTGAAAAAGTTGAACACTTAATTAGTGGGAGTATATAGACAATGAAAAGAAGGCAAGGTTGGCTTTTTTTTATTATATTTCTACTTACTTTATCTGTTTATCTATTAATAAATTATCCCTTACAGTTGGGATTGGATTTACAAGGGGGTTCTCAACTTACACTACAAATTATTAAAGAGGAAGGTAAGGTAACAAGGGATGAACTTGAAGCAGTTAATTCGGTTATAGATAAGCGCGTTAACAATTTAGGAGTTTCTGAGTCTAATTTGCAAACCCTTGGTGGAGATCAATTGATTTTAGAATTACCAGGTGAACAAAATCCATTAGTTGCTTCAAGGGTATTAGGTAAGACTGCTTTATTAGAATTTAGAACCCAAAAAGAAGGAACATCTACAGATTTAAAAACCCTGCAACTACAGAGATTGAGTATTAAAGAATTAATTGAACAATATTCCTTTGAAGAAAAAAATCAAAATAATGATAATTTCTTAAAAGTTATTCAAGATGATCTTAAAGATATAGAGCAAGAATTGAATTACTCATCTACTAGTAATGATTTATATGGGAAGTTAATTGAAATCAAAAAATATGTTGATAAAGAAATTACAAATTTATTTATTAAAACAGATTTATCTGGTAAGGATCTTATTAACGCAGGAAGGAGACAAGAACAAACAAATAGTAATTGGGAAGTTTTATTAACTTTTAGTAATTCAGGAGGTGAAAAGTTTGCAGAAATTACAAAGTCAATTGCTGGCACTAATCAACTATTGGCTATCATTTTAGATGGTGAATCAATAAGTGAAGCCAGTGTTGGTAATCAGTTTGCTAGTACTGGGATTACAGGTGGATCAGCAACAATAAGCGGTAATTTTAGTGCTGAAAATGCTAGAGAATTAGAAGTTCAACTTAAAGGAGGCTCATTGCCATTGCCAATTGAAATAGTAGAAACTAACACAATAGGGGCTCTGTTGGGATCCAAAAATATTTTAAAAAGTCTTTATGCAGCTATTAGTGGATTAATTTTTGTTGGTATATTTATGATTTTTAATTATAGAATTCTAGGTTTTGTTTCAGTTCTTTCTCTAGTACTTTATGGTTTCTTTAACTTAGCCATATATTCTCTAATTCCTGTAACTTTGACTTTACCTGGAATATCTGGGCTTATACTTAGCATTGGTATGGCTGTTGATGCAAATATTCTAATATTTGAGAGAATTAGAGAAGAATTATATGACGGCAATACTCTTACAAGATCTATTGATAGCGGTTTTCAAAGAGCTAATTCATCTATAGTTGATGGTCATATTACAACTCTTCTAAGTTGTTTTGTATTGTTTTTATTAGGAACAAATTTTGTTAAAGGTTTTGCGGCAACATTAGGTATTGGAGTTCTAATAAGCTTGTTTACCTCATTAAATTGTTCTAAAACTATTTTGCGATTTTTTACAACATATCAATCTTTAAGACAAAAAAATCTCTATCTACCCAAGAATAATTTTTCAAATTAAATTTTTTGTTTCTTATTTCCCATGAAATACAATCTTGAACTAATAAAAAATAAAAGAAAGATAATTAGTTTTTCAACTTTTCTTATTTTGTTAAGTCTTTTAGGAATTTTATATTCAACTTTTAATACTTCTTATAAGAAACCTATAAATTTAGGGATGGATTTTGTTGGAGGAAATGAACTAAGAATAGAAAGAGTTTGTGAAGAAGAATGTTCTAATCTTTCCCCTGATTCAGTTTTAGAAAATTTAAGAGAGATCTCTAAAAATAAAAATGTTTTAAATAATATTAAATTACAATTCCAAAATAATAATAAATTAATTTCAATAAGAACACCTTATTTGAGTATCGAAGAATCAAATAATCTAATTACTAATCTTGATAATATTATTGGACCTCTAAATTATGAGAGTAAGGATTCAAGATTAATAGGTCCAAAGCTTGGGAAAAGATTACTTACCAATTGTGTTACTTCATTGTTGGTTTCTTTATTTGCAATATCTTTATATATAACTATTAGGTTTGATAAAAAATATGCATTATTTGCATTATTAGCTTTATTCCATGATTTATTAATTGTTTTCGGTATATTCTCTTGGTTGGGAATTATATTATCTGTCGAGGTAAATAGTTTATTTGCTGTGTCCTTGCTTACTATTGCTGGTTATTCTGTAAATGATACTGTTGTTATTTTTGATAGAATTCGTGAGAATTTAAAATCAAAGGAAGAAGGCTATAACGAAACTATTCAATTATCAGTAAACGAATCATTTAGGAGAACAACTTTTACCAGTATTACAACCCTTATCCCTTTATTAAGCATAATTTTGTTTGGATCTTACTCGCTATTTTGGTTTTCATTTTCTTTAGTTTTAATAGATCTTTCTACTGAGCTAAGAATATTATTTGATCATTTTACTTTTAGTTCTCTATATTTTGCTATAGGTAAACATCCCTTAGCTATCTTTATACTTTTTTCATACCCATATTTATATAAAAAATTAATTAAGTAGTTTTTAAATATCTTTAAATGATTCTTTGATTAAAACCTGAATTACTACAGCTAATGGAAGAGAAAGTATTAAGCCTAATGGACCAAAAATGAAGGTAAATCCAAATTGTGATATTAATGTCAAACCAGGAAGTAGGTTTGCTTTTTTCTTCATTATAGATGGCATTATGATATAGCTTTCAATATTTTGAATGATTACATATGATCCTAAAACTGCCAGTGGTTTCCAAAAATTATCTAGTAGTGCAATTGAGATTGGAAATATACCACTAATAACTGGACCTATATTCGGAATTATATTAAGAACCATTGCTATTAAAGCATTTGAGACAACGTATTTGACATCTAATATAGATAAAACTATTAATGATAATAAACCTACTGATAATGAGCTTATGACCATAGAAAAGGTCCAATTTGCTAATGCAATATTGCATTTTTCCAGAATATTTCTAAATTTATTACGGTAATTTTTTGGTATTAATAGAAGTACATTTTCTTTATATTGTTTTGGTTCAATAGAAATCATCAAACTCACTGCTAAAACGAATATTAATCTCAAAAGACCTGAACCTAGATTCCCCGCAATATTAATTAAATTCTTAAAACTTTCTTGAATAGCTTTTGCAATAGTTGAGACATCTGGAATGGTAACTACATTATTTATATGTCAACTAGTATTTCATTGAATTCCTTTATAAACGGAGGTAATACAAGAATAAAAATAGTAAATATTATTACTGATATGACGGCTAAGACAAGAAACAAAGAAATCGATCGAGGAATTTTCAAACCTTTTTGGATTTGATTAGATAAATTACATACAATATTTGAAATTACTAAAGAACAAATTATTAATAGGAGAAAATCCCTTAAAGTCCATACTATTAATAAAGTGATTAATATTACTACTAATTTGAAATATGATGAACTATTCAATTTTCATAATATTCTACTTCTTTTCAGAATATCCTAATCCATTTGATTTGGCATAACTATTTGCAAATCTCATAAATCTGTCAAAGTCTGGTGTGTTCTTCCAAATATAAACTGCTTCTAAAAATATTGGTTCTCCATCAACAAACTTTACTTTAACTTCTCTAGTTAATATTTCACCTTCGGAATCTATCATCCGCATACCTGTGATTTCACCGTCTGTAATTGAAGATAATGCCTGAGGTTTTTCAAACAAAAATAATGCTTGACCGGTGGTACCATCTTTACTCCTAGTCAGTCTTATTTCAGGCACTACTGGTTCATCAGTTCCCTCATAAAATTGTATTTTTGCAGTTTTATTTGTTGTCATAATATTCGGTTAATAATTTTTTATCTTAGGAAATATTTTTCATATTCGTTTGTAGTTATTTTATAAAACATTATTTATTAACTCTAGGATACTTTCATCATATTTTTTATCAGTTAAATCTATTATCTTTATATTAGTTTTGCCAACCTTTTCATATTCATAACACTTATCGTAATAATCTAAAACTGATCTGCAAACTAAGTCCCATTTCTCATTATGAATTGATTCAAGAGCTATTTTTGTTCTTTGCGGTCCTAGTCTTTTTTTTATCCTTAGTACTGATTCTTGGAGTTCCTCTTTTTTAAATACACTATAAGTATCTATTAACTCATCTAACCTGTTAGATTCGCTCCTTATAATTTCAATCCTCCTAGAGTTTTTCATCTGATTGAAGAATTCATGAGGAATTTTACATTTACCTATATTTGCACTTTCAGCTTCTACAAAAATATTATTAGAACATTTAAAAGAATTTAATTTTTCTGCAATTATATTTTCAAATTGTTCATTTGAAGGTTGTTATTCATCTTATTTGAAAAACTATCTAATACCCATCTTCTATATATTTTGTATCCGCCATTAAGTGTAACTATATTTAATTTAAATTTATCTAATAACCATCCAATACTTTGTGAACGCATTCCTCCTCTAGAGCAATATATCCTGATAAATAATTCATTATTTTTATTAGGAATAGTTGTATGAGACTCAATACTCTTGAATAAATTATCAAGAAGTAATTCCATTTTTTTTTCAAAAAATTTTAATCCCTCTATGACTGCTTTTTTTCTACCTTCTTTTTTGTAAATTGTACCAATTATAGATCTCTCATCATCATCAAATAGAGGAATATTAATAGAATTAGGCATGTGTCCTTTATAATATTCACTCGGGCTCCTAACATCTATAAGTGGTCCTTTAAAACATCTAAATTTCTCTAGTTCTTTTCTTTTGAAATACATGGATAGTTTTTATTTTTTTAGATTGAT
>LUMN01000206.1_pt1 | contig 14005 bp, 9 predicted proteins | sample 729991 | NCBI WGS metagenome assembly LUMN01 (sample SAMN03860262, study PRJNA289734) | marine metagenome | biome: seawater column; feature: ocean; material: water; isolation source: Red Sea water column Station 22 - depth 25m | place: Saudi Arabia: Red Sea | collected 2011-10-15 | depth 25 m
TTGCGATATTCATTTGACAGAAAAACTCGCAACGTATTTTGAGAAGGTTGTTAAAAAAGAACTAAAACTCCCATATGTGGCTCCTTGTATAAACAAATCCTTTGCGACATTTTCAGCCGTTGATGGGTCTTTGGTTTACGGCTTGGGCGCACTAAAGAATGTTGGGATTGAGGCTATGCAACTGATCGTAGAGGCTAGAAATTCAACTCCTTTTTCAACCCTTTTTGATTTTGCTAGAAGAGTGGATCTAAAACGAATAGGCAAAAGACCTTTAGAAATGCTGGTTAGAGCTGGTGCTTTTGATGAACTGGATAATAATAGGAAAAGAGTCTTTGAAGCTCTTGAGGATTTAGTCAACTACTCTGTGGCCGTCCATGAACAAAAATCTTCAAACCAGGTTTCGCTTTTTGGAGAAACTGGGGATGACTTACCAGAGCCTCGGATCAAAGACTTTCAAGACTGGCTTCCTGCTGAACGACTGGCTGAGGAATATATAGCTATTGGTTTTTATCTATCTGACCATCCACTAGGTGATTATGCTACTGCTTTAAAACGCAATGGAGTTTTGACCTTAGATGAAGTAGTTAGAAAAGCTAAGGCAGGCCCTTTTGTTGCTAAAATGGCAGGAGTAGTAGCCAATCGGCAGGAACGAAAATCAGCGCGAGGCAACCGTTTTGCGTTCCTACAACTCAGTGATAAAACAGGGTCGTATGAGGCTACACTATTCTCAGAAGTTTTGGAGAAATCCAGAGAATATATAGAAACTGGTTCTAAGGTTCTATTAACAGCAGAAGCTTCTCTGGAGTCCGATCAAATCAAGTTGTTGGCTAGATCAATTAGTCCCTTGGATGCCGGTATTTCAAATGTTGATGCAGAAGGAATGCGAATATTTGTAAATGATGAGAACGCTATAAGTTCAGTTGCTTCTGTTTTAGATCAATCTAAAGATCAAGTTAAACTTGGAGCTAAAGGTCCGATATATTTACGACTTATAAATTCCTCCTTGCCTGGAGAAGTTGAAATTGATTTAGGCGAAAGCTTTCCTATAAACCCACAAATCCGAGGAGCAATTAAAAGCTTGAATGGAGTTGTTGAGGTCGAGGAAATGTAGAAATAATCTTTTTACATAGTTAAAACTTTCCACCTATAAAATTTCTGCTAAGTGTTGAGCCGTAAGGGACTAAACATGAGTGATGAATTTAAAATTTCTTTGGCCCAACTTAACGCAACTGTTGGAGACCTAAGCGGAAATACTCAGAAAGTCATGGAAGCGTGGGAAATAGCGCGTGATCAGCGCAGTGACCTGATCGCTTTCCCGGAACTGTTTATAACTGGATATAATCCGCAAGATTTAATTTTAAAAACTGCTTTTCAGAAAGCTGCTACTAGTTCTATTGACCAAATAGCTAAAGCCTGTGCGCAGGGTCCCGCAATTGCTATCGGTGGTCCATTTTATGACGAAAATAAACTCTATAATTCCTATTACATTTTGGCGGATGGAAAAATACAGGCTGTTATTAAAAAACATCATCTTCCGAATGAAGAAGTATTTGACGAGGTGCGTTTGTTTTCATCAGGAAACGTTGATGGACCATTTCAGATTGGGAAAATGCGAATAGGAAGTCCAATTTGTGAAGATGCATGGCACACGGATATAGTAGAAACACTTGCAGAAACTGGAGCTCAAACTCTCTTGGTTCCAAATGGAAGTCCATACTACAGGGGAAAAACCGAAATTAGACAGAATGTAATGGTCTCGAGGGTAATAGAGAGTGGATTGCCTTTAGTTTATCTAAACCTTGTGGGAGGACAAGATGATCAGGTTTTTGATGGTGGATCTTTTGTTTTAAATCCAGGTGGAGAACTTGTATTGCAGTTGCCGCAATTTGAGGAAAGTATTGCTACTTGTGTTTTTAGAAAATCAGCGGAAGGTTGGTTAGCCGATACGGGGAAGAAGTCACGCATTTTAGATGCTATGGAGTCAGACTATTTCGCTATGGTTATCGGATTAAGGGATTATTGCAGAAAAGCAGGTTTTGAGCAGGTTGTTTTAGGGCTGTCCGGTGGTGTCGATAGTGCTCTCGTAGCAACTATAGCTGCCGATGCGTTAGGTCCGGAAGCTGTGAGAGCTGTTATGCTACCATCCGAATATACGAGTGAAACCTCACTTGAGGATGCTTTAGAATTAGCAAAAAATTTAAAATGTCGATACGATTATCTTTCGATAGAGGATAGTCGTTTGGCTATATCAAATACTCTTTCAGATCTTTTTAAGGGCACAAAACCTGATTTAACGGAGGAAAATATTCAATCTCGGTTGAGAGGTGTTTTGTTAATGGCGATATCCAATAAATTTGGGGAGATGCTCTTAACAACGGGTAATAAATCAGAAGTTTCGGTTGGCTACGCTACAATCTATGGAGATATGGCCGGTGGTTATAATCCAATAAAAGATCTCTACAAAACTCGAGTATTTGACATATGTAGATGGCGAAATGAAAATGAAAGGCCTTGGATGAAAGCCACTGGGACAAATATCATTCCGATTAACATAATTGAAAAACCGCCTAGTGCTGAATTGCGTCCCGACCAAAAAGATAGCGATAGTTTGCCAGATTATTTTGTTTTGGATGGGATACTTAAAATTCTCGTTGATGAGGATGGAACAATTAAAGATTGCATAGATGAGGGATACAGTGAAGAGGATGCAAAACGTATCCAAAAGCTTTTATTTATAAATGAGTACAAACGCTATCAGTCCGCTCCAGGAACCAGATTGAGCAAGCGTGCTTTCTGGCTTGATAGGCGTTATCCGATTGTGAACCGGTGGAACGAATAATGAAACTTTAAAATTTTAATCTTCATTATGCGATACTAAAATATGCCAGCTTTATGCAGAAAATGTTTCAATACTTTCAGTGAAAAAGGGCGATGTCCAATTTGCCGTTCACCTTTAGTTGTATCCCATAATGAATTGTTTGATCTCAATATTGCCCATATGGATTGCGATGCTTTCTATGCAAGTGTTGAAAAGCGAGATAACCCAGATTTAGCAGACAAACCTGTAATTATTGGAGGTGGGAAACGCGGTGTTGTTTCGACGGCTTGCTATATAGCAAGAATACGTGGTGTGAAGTCAGCAATGCCAATGTTTAAAGCTTTAGAAAAGTGTCCAGACGCAGTTGTCATCAGGCCACGGATGAAAGTTTATGCTGCAATAAGCCAACAGATCCGGGAAATGATGAATGATATCACGCCCTTAGTCGAACCTTTATCGCTTGATGAAGCTTTCATGGATTTATCTGGCACTCGTAAATTACACGGTGTTCCACCAGCTGTAATGCTTGCAAAATTGATGGAGCGGATAACCTGTAACTTGGGATTAACAGGATCGATTGGGCTTTCGCATAATAAATTTTTGGCTAAGGTAGCTTCTGATCAAAACAAACCAAATGGTTTTTCAATAATTGGTAAACAGGAAACTAGCAGCTTTTTAAAGGATCAATCCGTTCGTTTGATTTGGGGAGTGGGTGCCTCAACCCAAAAATCATTAGAAAAATCTGGTATCAGGACTTTTTCTGATTTGTTGAGATGGGATAGAAAAGATCTAGCAAACAAATTTGGAGCTATGGGCGAGCGTTTGTGGTTTTTAGCAAGGGGACAAGACAGTCGGCTGGTTTCAAATAACGATCGAATAAAGTCTATTTCTAATGAAACAACTTTATCTGAAAATACGAGTGAGTTACGCATTCTAGAGGTTCACTTATGGAGACTTTGTGAGAAAGTTTCATCAAGGGCCAAGTCCAAAGGTCTAGCTGGTTCAGTCGCAATTCTAAAACTAAAGACATCAAACCATAAACTAATAACAAGACGAGTAACTTTGCGAGATCCAACAAATTTGGCAGATGCTCTCTTCCGTATGATTTTTCCATTAATGAAGGCATCGATTTCAAATGGTCCTTTTAGACTAGTAGGAGCAGGTTTATCTGGTCTCTGCTTGGCAAGCCAAGCAGAGCGTGAACCAGAGCTGCTAGATGGAGGTGCAACTAATCGAATTAAAGTTGAGCGGGTGACAGATCAAATTAGAGAGAAATATGGAGAGGAAGCGGTCATAAAAGGCAGATCGCTTCTTTGATTATTCAGCGGCAATTTTATTTGATTTGTAAATGATTGATGAAATTTGAATAAGCGCTGGGAATAGTTTTGATTTTAATTCTTCAAGACCTGAATGTGGCTGTATTTGCTCTTCATCCATGTATAACGAGCGATCTATTTCGAGTTGAAGAGCATGGATCCGTTCTTTAACTTTACCATGGTGTTTAGTTATAAATGCTCCAGCGAAAGGTGTGTTTTTTGCAACTCGGAAATTATGCTGTTTCAAGATTGAAATAACACGATTTGTGAACTCAGGGTCACTCGACATCCCAAACCTGTCTCCCACAACAATTTCTGGGCTCTTCAAAATTGATGACTGCGTTGATACCGCCTCATGTGGCATTGAATGCATATCTATCAGTAAACTTTGACCAAAAATAGATTGGGCTCTTTTTAAAAGTTTCGATAAATCAGTGTGATAAGGCTCCCAATAGTGTTCAATCCTTGCTTTTGCCTGTTCTAAGTTAAGTTTGCCACGGTATATTGATTTTCCATGGGAAACAACTCTTGGTATCACTCCCAGTCCAGATGAAATTCGAGGATTTCTGATATTGTTTTTTAGACCGCTTATTAAAGCAGGGTCTAATTCGTCAGTTGAACGGTTTAGGTCTATAAACGCTCTTGGTGCATGCGCAATTATTTTTGGTGCCCCATAATCTTCAATACCATCTATTAAGTGATCTAAAAATGCATCCTCTGATGATCGAATCGACTGAGCATCTAATACTGATTGACTCAAAAATGACATTCCATAGTCTCGCCCTGAATGTGGCAAAGCGAAAACAACACCAGATGTCAATGATCGTGGTTCAACTATACTATGCTGTCTTATATCGGCAAAAGCGTCGCTCATAATGAAAGGATAGCCTAAAAGATAATAAAGCAAAAGCTCTTGATGTCTGATCAATGTAATATTATAGACCGCCTATCGGCGCGGTATTCCCGCGCCCCTTTTGTTGGGGTGCTAGTTCGTCGGTTTGGGCGGTTAGCTCAGCGGTAGAGCACTACGTTGACATCGTAGGGGTCACTGGTTCGATCCCAGTACCGCCCACCATTTGAGCTCGTTTGAGCAAACTAAAGGTGCTTTTGTGCACCGCGAAAAAAAGGAGAGCCTTATGAAGGTTAAAAATTCACTCCGTTCGCTGAAGCAGCGCCATCGCGACTGCCGCGTTGTACGACGCCGTGGACGTGTTTATGTAATCAATAAAACACAAAGACGTTTTAAAGCTCGTCAAGGCTAAGCTGTTAGCGGTTGATTTCGTTTAAGATATCCTTTGCGGCACGCTTAGGATTTGAAGACTTAATTACTGGCCGGCCTACAACAATATGATTTGCTCCATTTTTTATAGCATCACTTGGTGAGGATACTCGTTTCTGATCACCTAAATCAGAACCTTCAGGCCGGACACCAGGTGTAACGATTATTTTTCCTGAAGCACTGTTTAAATTTCTAATACTTTTACTTTCAAGCGGAGAGGCAATGACTCCATCTGCACCCGCGTGAAATGCTTTTTCAGCTCTTTCCACAACTAGGTCACTGATATTGCCAGATTTGTATAGATTACTGTTCAAATCTTCTCGATCTAGTGAAGTTAAAATGGTGACAGCTAGAATTTTTAATTTTGAACCGGCAGCACCTTCTTTAGCAGCTTTTACCACGTTCGGATCGCCGTGCACTGTCAGAAAGTCTAAATCGTATTGTGCTATACCTTTTACAGCTGCCTCAATTGTCGCGCCGATATCAAAAAGTTTGAGATCTAAAAAAATGCGCTTGTCATGCTGTTGTTTTAATTCATCTGCTAGGGCAAGACCACCGCCAGTTAACATACCAAGCCCAATCTTATAAAAAGATACAGTCTCACCTAACTTGCTGACCATATCCATGCCGGCGATTACATTTGGAACATCCAAGGCAACTATTAATCGATCATCTGACATTTTTTTCCTGAATCTTGAGTATTGTTACATGCTTTTTTCAGTGAACTTTTTTGACGTCAAGCAAATAGCTAAAATATTTAATAAGGTTTTGATCCGTATGTTCCTGAGTTCCTAATCTTGAAATTTATCAACATCATTCCCACTTCATATGCGAGGCCAAATTGGATGCGCTGTATTTTAGGTGTTTGAGAAGGCGCTTAACAAGAAGGAGAGTCACCATGGACTTAAATAAGTTCACGGAACGAGCAAAAGGTTTCGTTCAAAATGCTCAATCGGTAGCAATTCGTGAAAACCATCAAAGGCTTTTGCCAGAACATTTGCTGAAAGCGCTAATTGATGACGAGCAAGGTCTAGCCGCAAATTTAATATCCAATTCAGATGGAAGTGTAGAAGAAATAGCAAGTTTTCTTCACAGACTCCTTGAAAAACAAGTTAAGGTTAAGGGAAACATACAGCCTTTTGCTGATCCATCCTTTTTAAAAGTTTTGGATGAGGCAGGAACGCTTGCACAGAAGGCCGGTGATCAATTTGTTGCTGCGGAGAGGCTTTTAACGGCACTTGCTATAGTAAAATCTGGTGCGAAAGAAGCGTTACTCTCAGAAGGGATAAGTGCACAAAAAATTAACAAATCAATTGAGGCAATGCGTAAAGGCCGTACAGCAGATAGCCCCAGTGCCGAGGATAACTACCAAGCTTTGGATAAATATGCCCAAGACCTGACACAATCTGCTCGCGAAGGGAAAATTGATCCAATTATAGGTCGGGATGAGGAAATACGTCGCGCGATGCAAGTACTTTCCAGAAGAACCAAAAATAATCCTGTTTTGATTGGAGAGCCGGGTGTTGGAAAAACAGCTATCGCTGAAGGCATGGCTTTGAGAATTGTAAATGGTGATGTCCCAGAATCTTTGCGGAACAAAAAATTAATGGCGCTTGATATGGGCGCTTTAATTGCTGGCACCAAATATCGGGGCGAATTTGAAGAGAGATTAAAGTCAATTTTAATTGAAATCTCTGCTGCAGCAGGCGAAGTTATTTTGTTTGTTGATGAAATGCACACCCTCGTCGGTGCTGGAAAAACAGAAGGGGCTATGGATGCAGCAAACCTAATAAAACCAGCACTCGCTCGTGGTGAATTACACTGCATAGGCGCAACCACCCTCAATGAATATAGAAAATATGTGGAAAAAGATGCCGCTTTGGCGCGGCGATTTCAGCCAGTATTTGTTCAAGAACCAACTGTAGAAGATACAATTTCTATATTAAGGGGTATCAAGGAAAAATATGAATTACACCACGGGGTGCGAATTTCAGATGCTAGCTTGGTTGCATCTGCAACGCTCTCAAATCGCTACATTACAGATCGTTTTTTACCAGATAAAGCGATAGATCTTGTAGATGAGGCGGCCAGTCGCCTAAGAATGCAAGTGGATAGCAAGCCTGAGGAGCTCGATGCTCTAGACAGAGAGATACTACAAAAGCAAATAGAGGTAGAGGCCTTGCGCTTAGAAGAAGACACAGCTTCTAAGAAAAGGCTTTTATCTCTAGAAAAAGATCTGATTGGTTTGCAGGAAAGGAGTACTGAACTTACTGCAAAATGGCAGGCAGAAAGAGACGAATTAGCAAGTGCACGTGATTTAAAAGAACAATTAGAGAAAGCTCGTTCTGATCTTGATGCAGCAAAACGTTTGGGTGACTTGGCCAAAGCGGGCGAACTCTCTTACAGCATAATTCCCCAGCTTGAAAAACTATTATCGACTGCTGAAGATAAAGAAGCGGAAGGTAAAATTGTTGAGGAGACTGTAAGACCTGATCAGATCGCTGCAGTTGTTGAGCGCTGGACTGGCATACCCACAACGAAAATTTTAGAAAGTGAGCGCGATAAGCTACTCCGCATGGAAGAGGCTCTTGAAAATAGAGTAATTGGTCAGAAAAAAGCTGTTCGTGCGCTTGCAAATGCAGTGCGTAGAGCGCGTGCTGGATTAAATGATGAAAATAGGCCACTTGGTTCATTTTTATTTTTGGGCCCAACAGGTGTTGGAAAAACTGAATTGACTAAATCAGTTGCAGAATTTTTGTTTGAGGATGAAACAGCAATGATGCGAGTGGATATGTCTGAGTTCATGGAAAAGCATGCGGTAGCAAGATTGATTGGGGCACCTCCGGGTTATGTTGGGTATGACGAAGGTGGTGTTCTAACCGAAGCAGTAAGACGTAGACCTTATCAAGTAGTGTTGTTTGATGAGGTTGAGAAAGCTCACCCCGATGTTTTTAATATTTTGCTCCAGGTTCTGGATGATGGAATGCTTACCGATAGCCATGGTCGTGTTGTGGACTTCAAACAAACACTTATTATTTTGACATCTAATTTGGGAGCCCAAGCTCTTAGTCAATTACCTGAGGGTTCAAATTCATCTGAAGCTAAGCGAGATGTGATGGATGCTGTCAGAGCTCATTTTCGCCCAGAATTTTTAAATCGACTTGATGAGATCTTGGTTTTTGACAGATTGGTTAGGGAAGACATGTCGGCAATCGTTGATATTCAACTCACTAAATTATCAAAGCGCTTAGCGTCTAGAAATATTCAAATTGATTTGGATGTCGGCGCTAAAGCTTGGTTGGCAAATGAAGGTTATGATCCAGTTTTTGGTGCTCGTCCTTTGAAAAGGGTTATTCAGAACGCAATACAAAACCCTATCGCTGAAATGTTATTGTCGGGAGATATTGATGATAACGATACGGTTTATATAGCGGCCGGATCGGATGGTCTTATCGTTGGTGATCGGATTGGAACATCAGGAGTTTCTCCTCCTGATGATGTTGTTGTTCACTAAAACGATAAGAATTTTTAATTTTCTAAAGAAGTTCTCTCACCTTTGAGAATCTTCGACTCAATATATAGTGGGTTTTTTAAGACGAATGACTAATTACAGGGTATGCGTAACTTTAGAGAAAACTTACGATAAAATAAGTTATATTATTTCTTACGGTTTTTAATTTAAATTATTATTTTTACTTAAAAAAATCCCATAAAAATATGGGAAATATGTGCTTGTATTAAGATTTTAAAAAAAAACTGTTTTTTTTATTAAAAAAGGGGTTGCGGGATACGATAGTAATGGTTAGAAGCCCCTTCACCGGCGACGTTTTGGCGTTTGTTGGTTCGGTTGGAACAGTAAATAACTATTTTGACTTAAAAAATTCAGAGGTGTTGATCGGCGGTAAGCGCTAAATTTTAATGCGCTACGGTTCGGTTTGTGTCTTTGGAACGCTATTTGAAAATTTGGAACACAGAAGAGATATGTGGGCAGTTTGGTTCTTTCGATGGATCATCTTCTGCATATCGCGCTACTAGAGGCAACTCGATGATGTAGTGTCAGCTTCACTGTTTGTCGGCTTTCGGTAACTTTGGTTACTGATGCAACAAACAGTTTTGATCGGTTTGAACAACCGATCAGTGATGTGCAGAGGTTCGAACGTCAAGGTTAAGCATTTATGCTTTTCAACTTGAGAGTTTGATCCTGGCTCAGAACGAACGCTGGCGGCAGGCCTAACACATGCAAGTCGAGCGCGCCTTCGGGCGAGCGGCGGACGGGTTAGTAACGCGTGGGAACGTGCCCAGATCTACGGAATAGCCACTGGAAACGGTGAGTAATACCGTATACGCCCTTCGGGGGAAAGATTTATCGGATTTGGATCGGCCCGCGTTAGATTAGGTAGTTGGTGGGGTAACGGCCTACCAAGCCTACGATCTATAGCTGGTTTTAGAGGATGATCAGCAACACTGGGACTGAGACACGGCCCAGACTCCTACGGGAGGCAGCAGTGGGGAATCTTGGACAATGGGGGCAACCCTGATCCAGCCATGCCGCGTGAGTGAAGAAGGCCCTAGGGTCGTAAAACTCTTTCGCCTGTGATGATAATGACAGTAGCAGGTAAAGAAACCCCGGCTAACTCCGTGCCAGCAGCCGCGGTAATACGGAGGGGGTTAGCGTTGTTCGGAATTACTGGGCGTAAAGCGCACGTAGGCGGACGAGAGAGGTGAGTGGAATTCCGAGTGTAGAGGTGAAATTCGTAGATATTCGGAGGAACACCAGTGGCGAAGGCGGCTCACTGGCTCGATACTGACGCTGAGGTGCGAAAGTGTGGGGAGCAAACAGGATTAGATACCCTGGTAGTCCACACCGTAAACGATGAATGCCAGTCGTCGGATAGTATACTATTCGGTGACACACCTAACGGATTAAGCATTCCGCCTGGGGAGTACGGTCGCAAGATTAAAACTCAAAGGAATTGACGGGGGCCCGCACAAGCGGTGGAGCATGTGGTTTAATTCGAAGCAACGCGCAGAACCTTACCAACCCTTGACATCCTGTGCTATATCCAGAGATGGATAGTTCCTTTCGGGGACGCAGTGACAGGTGCTGCATGGCTGTCGTCAGCTCGTGTCGTGAGATGTTCGGTTAAGTCCGGCAACGAGCGCAACCCACATCCCTAGTTGCCAGCAGTTCGGCTGGGCACTCTATGGAAACTGCCCGTGATAAGCGGGAGGAAGGTGTGGATGACGTCAAGTCCTCATGGCCCTTACGGGTTGGGCTACACACGTGCTACAATGGCATCTACAGTGGGTTAATCCCCAAAAGATGTCTCAGTTCGGATTGTCGGGCCTTGTACACACCGCCCGTCACACCATGGGAGTTGGTTCTACCCGACGGCCGTGCGCTAACTTTTGAGGCAGCGGACCACGGTAGGATCAGCGACTGGGGTGAAGTCGTAACAAGGTAGCCGTAGGGGAACCTGCGGCTGGATCACCTCCTTTCTAAGGATGATTTTAGCAGATTAGCTTGCTATTCTCGTAAATCACTTAGCAGCCTCTTTAAGAGGCAAATTAAATCAAACTGTCCTCATATCTCTTCAAATTTCTAACACGGGCCACCGCCCGTATGGGTCGGTAGCTCAGGTGGTTAGAGCGCACGCCTGATAAGCGTGAGGTCGGAGGTTCAAGTCCTCCTCGACCCACCATGAATTTAAGTCTTTTGGGGCCTTAGCTCAGCTGGGAGAGCGCCTGATTTGCATTCAGGAGGTCAGGAGTTCGATCCTCCTAGGCTCCACCAAATTTTCTGTGTTCTTAATCTAATTTGACCGCTAAGCAGACACATCTGTTTAGCCGTCCAATTGGACGGTTGCCTATAGGGCACTTTTACATCGTGAAGAGAGATACAATATCAACACTGTTTGGATCATATAAGTAAGTATGTTTCCTCAGTATTGTGAAGCAGATTTATCTGTGGACAGCTTTTGGAACAGGTCTTTTCCTCGACCTCCCTTAAGTTTGCATGCTGAAAAGAACAGAGTTGTCCAAGTCAAGTACACTAACTTAATCATTCCTTTTGGAATGATGGGAAAGTAAAATTTTAATGACTTTTGGTCTAGAAAGAAGGCCTATGTGAACCAGCGTAGGTTGTCAGTTAAGTCTGATTTTTTCTGGATCAGATCAAGCGCGAAAAGGGCGTTTGGTGGATGCCTTGGCAGTAAGAGGCGATGAAGGACGTGATACTCTGCGATAAGCTATGGTAAGCCGAGAATAGGCTTTGACCCATAGATCTCCGAATGGGGGAACCCACCTGATACTCGATTATTGATAGCATTGTTATGAATAATTGGGTAAAACAGGTACTTTTAACCTGAATACATAGGGTTTTAAGAGCAAACCCGGGGAACTGAAACATCTAAGTACCCGGAGGAAAGGAAATCAATAGATACTTCGTTAGTAGTGGCGAGCGAACGCGAACCAGCCGAGCCGAGATTGTGACTAGAACATCCTGGAAAGGATGGCCATAGTGGGTGACAGCCCCGTATAGGAAGCATGATTGGACGTATTAAGTAGGGCGGGACACGTGAAATCCTGTTTGAAGATCGGGGGACCACCCCCGAAGGCTAAGTACTCCTTACTGACCGATAGCGAACCAGTACCGTGAGGGAAAGGTGAAAAGCACCCCGACGAGGGGAGTGAAACAGTACCTGAAACCGAACGCCTACAATCAGTTGGAGGGGCATAAGCCCTGACAGCGTACCTTTTGTATAATGGGTCATCGACTTGGTCTATCTAGCAAGCTTAAGCCGTTAGGTGTATGCGCAGCGAAAGCGAGTCTTAATAGGGCGTTGAGTTAGATGGATCAGACCCGAAACCGAGTGATCTAGGCATGACCAGGATGAAGGTAAGGTAACACTTACTGGAGGTCCGAACCCACACCTGTTGAAAAAGGTCGGGATGAGTTGTGCCTAGGGGTGAAAGGCCAATCAAACTCGGAGATAGCTGGTTCTCCGCGAAATCTATTTAGGTAGAGCGTCATCCGAATACCCCGGGGGGTAGAGCACTGGATGGGTAATGGGGCCCCACAGGCTTACTGATCCTAACCAAACTCCGAATACCCGGGAGTACTAGATGGCAGACACACTGCGGGTGCTAACGCCCGTAGTGGAGAGGGAAACAACCCTGACCTCCAGCTAAGGCCCCTAATTCATGGCTAAGTGGGAAAGCAGGTGAGACGGCCAAAACAACCAGGAGGTTGGCTTAGAAGCAGCCATCCTTTAAAGATAGCGTAACAGCTCACTGGTCTAAATAAGCTGTCTTGCGGCGAAGATGTAACGGGGCTCAAGCCATGAGCCGAAGCTGAGGACATCGCAAGATGTGGTAGCGGAGCGTAGTGTGACATAGATTCTATCCTCTTTAGTCGTCTTTGACGGCCTTGGAGGATTGAGAATCTTTCTGTGAAGCCGGGCTGTAAGGCATCCGGTGGAGAGATCACTAGTGAGAATGATGACATGAGTAGCGACAAAGAGTGTGAGAGACACTCTCGCCGAAAGTCCAAGGGTTCCTGCTTAAAGCTAATCTGAGCAGGGTAAGCCGACCCCTAAGTCGAGGCCGAAAGGCGTAGACGATGGGAACCAGGTTAATATTCCTGGGCCAGGAAGATGTGACGGATCGTGAAGGTTGTTCACCCTTATTGGATTGGGTGGGCCGCTAATCGGTTCCTGGAAATAGCCTTCCATCAGATCGTACCCTAAACCGACACAGGTGGACTGGTAGAGAATACCAAGGCGCTTGAGAGAACTATGTTGAAGGAACTCGGCAAAATACCTCCGTAAGTTCGCGAGAAGGAGGCCCAGTTTCTACGCAAGGATTGGCTGGGGGCACAAACCAGGGGGTGGCGACTGTTTACTAAAAACACAGGGCTCTGCGAAGTCGCAAGACGACGTATAGGGTCTGACGCCTGCCCGGTGCCTGAAGGTTAAAAGGAGATGTGAGAGCGTCGAATTGAAGCCCAGGTAAACGGCGGCCGTAACTATAACGGTCCTAAGGTAGCGAAATTCCTTGTCGGGTAAGTTCCGACCTGCACGAATGGCGTAACGACTTCCCCACTGTCTCCAACATAGACTCAGCGAAATTGAATTGCCTGTCAAGATGCAGGCTTCCCGCGGTTAGACGGAAAGACCCCGTGCACCTTCACTACAGCTTCGCACTGGCATCAGGCACAGCATGTGCAGGATAGGTGGTGGGCTTTGAAGCAGTAACGCCAGTTATTGTGGAGCCTCCCTTGAGATACCACCCTTGTTCTGCTTGATGTCTAACTGCGGTCCATTATCTGGATCCAGGACCCTGCGTGGTGGGTAGTTTGACTGGGGCGGTCGCCTCCTAAAGAGTAACGGAGGCGCGCGAAGGTTGGCTCAGAGCGGTCGGACATCGCTCGTTGAGTGCAATGGCAGAAGCCAGCCTGACTGCGAGACTGACAAGTCGAGCAGAGTCGAAAGACGGCCATAGTGATCCGGTGGTCCCGCGTGGAAGGGCCATCGCTCAACGGATAAAAGGTACGCCGGGGATAACAGGCTGATACTGCCCAAGAGTCCATAT
>LUMN01000441.1_pt1 | contig 13909 bp, 7 predicted proteins | sample 729991 | NCBI WGS metagenome assembly LUMN01 (sample SAMN03860262, study PRJNA289734) | marine metagenome | biome: seawater column; feature: ocean; material: water; isolation source: Red Sea water column Station 22 - depth 25m | place: Saudi Arabia: Red Sea | collected 2011-10-15 | depth 25 m
AGATACACAATCAAAACCTTGTTATGATCAATCTGCATTGATGAGAAGATATGATCTAATTAAAGAAATTTGTGACAGTATGATTGAACTTGGATGGAAGCCATACCAAAACGATCATGAAGATGCGAATGGTCAATTTGAAATGAACTGGGATTACTCTGATAGTCTTGTTACTGCAGATAGACATGTGTTCTTTAAATTCATGGTAAAAAATCTTGCTGAGAAACATGGATTAAGAGCTACTTTCATGCCAAAACCTTTTAACAATTTAACTGGAAATGGTTGTCATGCTCATGTGTCTGTTTGGAGTGGTGGAGTAAATAAATTTTTAGATAAAAAAGATAAATTAGGACTTAGTAAATTAGCTTATAACTTTCTTGGTGGTTTAATTAAAAATGCTCAACCTTTATCAGCTTTTTTTAACCCAACTATCAACAGTTATAGAAGAATAAATGCACCACCAACAAAATCAGGTGCAACTTGGTCTCCAAGTAGTATTTCTTACACAGGAAATAATAGAACGCACATGATCAGAGTTCCAGATCAGGGGAGATTTGAATTAAGATTAATGGATGGATCAGCAAATCCATACTTATTGCAAGCAGGTGTATTGGCGGCAGGAATAGAGGGAATTAATAAAAAAATTAATCCTGGTAAACCTCTTCATTGCAATATGTATACAGATTATAAAAAATATCCAAAACTTGCAAAACTTCCAAATGATGTAGGGCAAGCTTTAGCAATGTTAGAAAAAAGTAAAATGTTAAATAATGCCTTTGGTAAAGATGTTATTAAAAGTTATCTAAAATTAAAAAGAACAGAGCTATCAAATTTTAAAAGAAAAGAAGTATTTAATAAAAGAAAACCTATTACACATTGGGAAAGAGCTAACACATTAGACTGTTAACATGAAGAAATTGGCTAAAATTTCTTCTTGGAAATATTCAAAATTTTTATCCAATAAAAGATATAATTTTTCAAGAAAGCAAGTTCTAAAACATTTATCCAAACAATTTATAGATAAAGCTTATAATAAAATATCAAAGTGGAAAGGATACTCTCCTACCCCGCTAATCAAATTAAATAAACTTAATAAAAATCTTAAGCTTAAAAATATTTTTTATAAAGACGAGTCTAAAAGATTTCATTTAAAATCTTTTAAAGCATTAGGTGGAGCTTATGCAGTTGAAGATATCTCAAAAGGAAAAAAAAATATTGTAATTTCTTCAGCAACAGCAGGAAACCATGGACGATCTGTTGCCTGGGGAGCTCAAAGATTAGGATTAGATTGTAGAATATTTGTTAGTCAGTACGTTAGTGAAACAAGAGTTAAAGAAATAGAAAAATTTGGAGCTGTTGTTACAAGAGTTAAAGGTGATTATGAGAGTTCCTTAAACGAATGCATAAGACAAACTAAAAAAAATAAGTGGCATATTGTTCAAGATGTCTCTAATAAAAATTATAAATATGTGCCGCAACTTACAATGGCTGGTTATTCAATTATGATTAAAGAAATATCCAAGCAAACAAATCAGTATATTACCCACGTTTTTCTCCAAGCAGGTGTTGGAGGAATGGCAGCTGGATCCGTAGCGGGGATTGCAAGATATTTTAAAAGAATTCCAAAAATAATTGTAGTTGAACCTAAAGAGGCAGCCTGTGTTTTAAAAAGTATTGAGGCAAAAAAAATGAAAAAAATTAAAATAAAAAAAGAGAGTATTATGGGAGGCATGTCGTGTAACGAAATGTCCCTGGTACCTTGGAACATTTTAAATAAATCTACAAATCATTGTATAACTATAGATGATTCAAAAGTATCAAATACAGTTGCAATGTTAGCTAAAGCAAAGTTCAGTAATAAAAAAATTACAGGTGGTGAGTGTGCAACACCTGGTATCATTAGTTTGATAGCTGCATGCAACGATAAAAAAATTAAAAATCTTTTGGAGCTTAATGAAAAATCAAATGTACTCGTTATGGGATGTGAAGGTAATGCAGATGCTACACTATATAATAAGCTTTTATCTCAAGGTTTAAAAAAGATCTAGTTATGTCTGATTGTGCAGTTGTTTGGATTAGGGATGATTTTAGAATTAGAAATAATCATGCTTTATCTTTCGCATGTAAAAATCATGATGCTGTAACAGTTATTTACATACATAATAAAGAGTATTTTGATGGAAAAAGAGAAGCTCAAAGATGGTGGATAAGTAAATCACTGGAGAGTTTTTCAAATGATCTAGAAAAATTTAATATCAAGTTAGAGATAATTATTTCTGATGAAACTTCATTTTATTCAAAATTAAAGACAAAAGATAAAATATCGATTTATTGGAATAAAGTTTATGAACCAGATCATTTAAAGTTAGATAAAGAAATTGAAAAAATTTTAGAAAAAAAAAATATTCCATTTAAATTTTTTAAGGGAAATGTTTTAAACGAATATCAATCAATTACTAAAAATGATGGAACGCCCTTTAAGGTTTTCAGTCCCTTTTGGAGAAATGCAGAACAAGTATTTCTAGATGCAGTGCCACAAAAAACTTCAGAGATAAAAAAGTTAAAAAGTAAAAAAACCTTATTCAATTCAAAGAATACTTTTAAACAAATTATGCCTAAGAAAGATTGGTTTAAAAAGTTTGATCAATACTGGAAGCCATCTGAGGATGAAGCTCACAAAAACTTAAAAGAATTTATTAGTAACAGGATTTCAAAATATGGTGTTGATAGAGATTACCCATCAATAAATGGATCTTCAAAATTATCTCCCTATATTAGAAACGGTCAAATACACGTAGCTGCAATATATGAAAAAAGCTCAAAGGATATTAAAAAAAATATAAGTATTAGAAAATATATTAATGAACTGGGATGGAGAGAATTTTCTCACAGTTTAATTAATTATTTTCCTCAAATGTTAAAAGGAAACTTAAGGAAGGAATTTGATAGATTTCCATGGGAAAAAAATTCTAAAAATCTTAAAGCATGGAAACAAGGTATGACCGGTTATCCAATTGTTGATGCTGGAATGCGAGAACTTTATGAGACAGGTTGGATGCATAATAGAATTAGAATGGTAGTTGGATCATTTTTAGTTAAACATTTAAGAATTAATTGGAAAGAAGGTGAAAAATATTTTAGAAATTGTTTATTAGATTTTAATGAGGCTAACAATGTTGCTCAGTGGCAATGGGTTGCAGGGTGTGGTGCTGATGCAGCTCCTTACTTTAGAATATTTAATCCAATTCTTCAGGGAGAAAAATTTGATAAAGAAGGGTTATATGTGAAAAAATGGGTACCAGAATTAAGTAAAGTTCCATCAAAATTTATTCATAAGCCTTGGGAGATGGAATTAAAATATCAAGAAGCAATAAATACTGTTATTGGAAAAAATTATCCAAAACCGATTGTAATTCATGAAGAGGCAAGAGCAGCGGCTTTAAGTGCTTTTCAATCTTTAAAGAAAAATTAAAATCCACTCTCTCTTACGAGAAGAGCAATTATATTTTTAAAGAATTTTATAAATGGGCTATATCTGCTACCCTCAATATGAACGTAACCTGGTAATTCAAATTGTATTGAACTGTTATTTATTAAATTAAAGTCTGCAAGATAATGAGCGGTTTCGGGTCTGTATTTAAATTCTCCAGATGTAAAATTTCTAATTGCAATTGGTCCATTGTGTAATGAACTTAAAGATATGTAAGGTAAATTTTGTACAGCTGATAAATCTAAAGTGCTTGAAATTAAATGTATTTTTTTATGTTCACCATCATTTGGAATAAATACTGCGGGAGATTTTTCTTTGAACCTATCAATTTGCTCCTCTTTAATTAAGCCTTTAACCTGACCTGTTCCATAATGCACAATCCCTAATAATTGGTCGGTATTACTAACCCACATTTCTTCACTTAGCCCTGAAAAATCTTTAATTTTGCCTTTAATTGGCGACTTTAAAATTAGCTTACTCTTTATATTAGTTAATCCACGAACCTCACTTTGTAGTGCAAGCAATCTTTGTTGAAGAGTAATATATTGATCCATATTACCAGCGCTATCACTTAATCTATTAATCTTAGTTTTTGTAAGTTTAATTTTCGTTCTTAATGAATTTATTTTTTTATCTAAATCTGGTGAATAGAGTTCTAATAATTCTTGGCCTTTTTCTACTTCAGCGTCTTTAGTTACAAATATCTGTTTTATTTTAGCTGGATAAGGTGAATAAACTTTTGAATATTTTTCAGAGATATATACAGCGGGAATTTTTAAAGATGATTTCCATGGTAGTACAACAATCATAGTTAAAACTGTCAGAATTGCTATTGTTCTTACAGTTTGTCTATTTAGTTTCATTTCAGACTTCATCATGTACCAGTTTTTAATTTCTTTAATAATTGGAAGCATAATGAACCAATAAATTTCAATAACAAATAAAATAATACCTAAAACTTTAAACGCTAAATGATAAACAAGTAATGCTATTCCAATAAATAAGAAAAATCTGTAAAGCCAGGTTGCCCAAGCATATATTATAAATGTCCATCTTCTCGTTGGATTAATTTCCTCTGGTGGTTTGTGATTAAATCCAAATAAAGTTTCTCTAACTTTCCACTTAGCAAGAGCAAATGATCTTGGTTGTAAATTTTCAGCTTTTAGCCAATCAGAAAAAACATAATATCCATCAAATCTCATAAATGGACTTACATTTATTAATAGTGATGATATCCAAGAAGTGGTTGCAATAAAAAACATTACGCTTTTCATTCCACCTTCAGGTAAAATTCCCCAAATAAAAGTTGCAATTAATGCTAAATGTAATTCTGTAAGTATTCCTGCAAAATTAATTAGAAGTCTTTCTTTATGATTTCTAAGTCGCCAGGCATCTGTTGTATCAGTATATAAAAAAGGAAAAAATACTAAAAAGGCAATTCCTATTGCAGAAACTCTACAACCATAGTTTTTTGCAACAAAAGCATGACCTAATTCATGCAGGCACTTTACTATCACTAAAGTTGCAAAATAAAGCATCAATCCATTGAATGTAAAAAAATATAAAAATGTTTTTTTAAATACAGCAAATTGTTGGATGACAAGACAGATACCAATAAATCCTAAGATATATATTATATTTCTAAATTTTGCTGATCCTAAACTTTTTACTTTATTTAAATTTCTTCCTAACCACTCATCTGGCTTAAAAAGAGGAATTTTAAAAAATAAATAACTATGTACAAGATTGAGTAACCAGCTTTTTTTCATGCTGTTTTTTTGTTGCAATAAATAATTTACATTTTGTCCTGGAGGTTGAACAATTAAATTATTCTGTTGAAGAAAACCTATAAAACTTTTTATTTCATCACTGTTGGTTTCAATTCCATCTGAATTGATTTTTTTCTCAAAATTTTGAATATCTTCCCCACCTCTCCAATTTTTAATTAGTTTAAAAGCAGTTAATCCGAGAGTAAAATATTTATTCCTAACAGCATCATAAAGTAACCACGCAGGTGCACCATCTTCACGACTATTACCTCTAAATATTTCTAAATCCTGTCTTAAGTATGGGATTATCATATACCAATTAGTTGTCTCACAAACGTAATAGGTTTTCTAAATAAGTAATAAAATAATGTAACTCTTGAGCCATAAATTTTGGCTGTTCCTCTTAAACCAATTCTTGGGGGGACTTCACCTTCATAACTTACTCCAATTTTATAGGACAAAACTTCTTCAGGCGACAATGATGGCTCGTAAGATGCTCTAAGCAACTTACCTTTTAATGGCTTGATTGGATTTATGTCTAAAAAAACCTTAACGTTTGAATTTTCCTTAATAATCAATGAGTCTTTGACAGGCAACCAAACTAAAAACTCAACATTATTAGGGTTTGCTATAGTCATTATTTTTTCACCAACAGAAACTGGTCTTCCTTGCCAATCATTTTTTTGGTCAACTATCGCAATTCCTTTTTGGCTAGCATAAAGTTTTGTATTTTTTAATTTCTCACCTGTAGACTCTACTTCCGCTTTTTTTAAATCAACTTGAGCAACTAATTCCGCTAATCTTGCTTTTTCTTTATTATCAGTAAATGAGGATTGTCGACTTCTTAGTAGCTCCTTCTCTGCTATTTGTAGAGATTGTTTTGATAAATTATAATTATTTAAAAGATCGGTGTCTTCCAACATAACCAACAAATCACCAGAGTTTATTTGATCATTATTATTAGCAGCAGTACTCGTTATTTTAATTGGGATAATTGAAACAAATATAATTATAATAATTACTATCCATGCTCTTGATCCAAATAAATATTTTTTTAAAAAATTTTTAATTGAAAAATCTGTTAAGAATGAATTGAAAGCATGTCCATAAGTTACTGATAAGTGTCTTGATAATTCAATTTCATTTTCAATAAATTTTTCATTTCTCGATAAAATTAAATAGCCCTGTAAACCTTTTTGAGGACTTAGAATGGGAATACATAATATGTTATCTGGTAAATTTTTAGGTTTTTTTACTTTTATTTTTTTGGAAACTTTATCTACATCTAAATTTTGAATTTCTTTAAAGTTGTGCCCTGATTCATTTATAATATTTTCAATAAACGTAATTAATGGAGCAGTTCTATCAACTGTTGCAAGATCTGAAGTTGCTTTTACTTGAAACTTATCTGTTGGAGCTTTTAATAACAGAAATGAATTAATATAATCGATGATTTGTCTTGTTTCATTTGCTACAACAAAATTTAATTCGTCCTGTGTTTTAGCTTCACGAGTTTTTTTTTCTAAACCAATTAATCTTGCTATTTTAATATTTTTATCTTGGCTCAAAACTTAACAATCCCACTCATTCCTGGAATTAAAGACTCATATTTTTCATTAAATTGAGCTTTCAATTCTATTGTTTGACTAACTGCATCAACTGTTGCTCCAAGACTAATTACTTTTGCATCTAAAGTTTCACCTGTTTCATCAATTAAAATTTTTACCTCGTGACCCTTTTTTAACCATCTCAACCAATTACTAGGAACAACTATTTCAGCCTCTAACAAACCATCTCCAACAATATCCATTAAGGGCTGTCTTTGCTCTATGGTAGAAAAAATACTTGTATAAACATCCATAACTTTTCCGTTGTATGGAGCTACAATTTCGCATCTATCTACATTTAGTTTTGCAATATTTAATTCAGCTTTTGCTTTTTTAAGTGCAGACTCTGATAGTTGATATTGGAGTTTTCCAATTGATCTCATCTCCAATAATTCTTTATCATTTTTTAATTGAATATTTGCACTATCATAATTTGCCTGGATTACTTCTTTTTGAGCTTTATAGATTTTGCAATCAAAACTAATTAAAACGTCACCTTTTTTAAAAGGATCTCCTAACAGAAAATTAATATTTTCAACTCTCGCTGCTAATTCACTTGATATTGATACTTTTTCGGTTGCAGTTACTAAAGCTCTGGCCTCTCTAATCTCTTCTGCATGAGTAAAATTTAAGAATAAATAAGAAATTAAGATTGTAAAAAGAAATTTTTTCATGATTTTATTGTGTTTTTATAATCTATTAATAACGTTTGAACCATAATCATCCCAACTAGTAAACTCTTTATCTAATTGGTCTTTTAAACTTACAAATTTATTGTCGATTTTTTCGTTATTTAACTCGTCAATTCGCGCAGTATCATCGTCACCAAATTCAATAGATAAATCTTTAACAATTATTTCACCATCTCTTTCGATAATAAGTTTTAAGTCTAATTTGGAAATATCTTCTGGCGGTTCTGCAATTATTTTTCCTGAGTTAGGATCGTAACTTAACCACTCAGGTATTTCAGAACCATCTTTTAATACAAGTTTAGATCTTTCAAATTTTTGTGATAGTTCACTTGGCAAATTTATAACCAAATTTGTATCAATAATTTTTGGTTTTAAAGTATAAAGAGTATCAGATCTTTTTGATTGAAGGATATCTAAAATATCTGATTTATTATTAAAATTTAAAATACTTGTAGAATTTTGATTTACTGATCCATCTTGATTATTTTTAATCAAGTTTACATTGCCACTTTCATCAACACTTATACTTGCATTTTGTTTTTTTGCTCGTTTTATTATTTGCTTATCATTTAGAATTTGTTCTGGATCAATTTTAACACTTATTTCTCTTCTCTCATTTTGACTATCTGTTGCAATAATTATAATTTCTACATTTTCCACGCCATCAGGAATATTGGTTTTGGTAGCTCCTGTCTTTGGATCTACCTTGATCCAATCAGGTAAAGGTGATCCATCTTTCATTACTCCTTCGTATTTAATAATATCAGAACCTGATTCATTAAAAATTTTAAATTTAAGATTTAAACTATCATTTTTAACTTTAACTTTTACTTTATCTGCAAAAACATCTGGTACATCTTTTAATTTTTCTTTAACTTCAATTGAGTTAGTTTCCGCAACAAGATCAGTTAATTTAAGACCTTGTGAAAAATCTGCTTTTTTATTTTGTTTTGGAAGATCAATTTGATTTAAATTTAATTCAAAATTACTTTCAATTTTTGGTAAATTAAAATTTGATTTATTTGATTTTTCATTTCTTTTACTTTCCCTCTTAATTAATCTTTCAGCTTTTTTTTCTCTAATTTCTTTAACGACCTGTCCACCATTTTGAAGTTTAATAACTATAGAGCCTGTGTCAGTTGTAGTTCCATCTGATACAGTGTAATTGAAATATTCAAATACAATTTGACCTTTATCTAAAGTATCATCTAGTCCAGTATTAACAATGTAAGTATAACTTCCATTTGAGTTTATTATTAATGTTCCATATGTTCCAGTAAGTGAAGATCCAACTACGCCTGAAGTTCCTGCTCCCTCTAAGGCACCTGTTCTAATTTCTGTTACACTAATAGTATCGTTGGTATCAGCATCGGTATCATTGGTTAATACGTCCTTAATGGAACCATCTGTAACTGTTAAAGTTGAGTTTGTAGATATATCGATTGTGTTACTATCGTTTGATGCAGCTGGGGCATCGTTTGCACCTGTAACCGAAATTGTAATAGTTGCTGTATCTGTGGCTGATCCATCTGAAACTGTGTAGGTAAACACATCATTACCGGACTCACCAGTATCCAAAGAGCCATTTGGAGTGTAGGTATATGTTCCATCTGCTCCAATTGTTAACGTTCCATATGTTCCAGCTATTGATGTTCCATTAGAATATGTTGTTGCGGATGTAACATTGCTACTATTTCCATTTGTGTGAGAAATATTTGTTATTACTAATGTATCTGAGCTGTCAGGATCTGTATCATTATCATCAATTACACCGCTTGATGCATTTGAGACTGTAACGCTAGATCCGTCTGTTACACTTGCAGTATCATCAGTTGCTGTCGGTGTATCATTTACTGCAGTTACATTGACAGTCATAGTATTAGATGAGCTATAAGCAGTTCCATCATTTACTTGAAATCCAAATGAAGTATATGAACTTCCATTTTCATTAGAATCGGGCTTAAATCTTAAGTATCCATTTGAAATATCGAGAGCTGTAATTTCTTGGTTTAAAGTCACATCAACCCATGAAGATCCATTATAATATTGTAACGCACCATTATTTTCTAAAGATGTAATTTTAATTTTATTTAAACTTCCACTATCATCAGTATCACTAAAATTGAATTCACTTGTTGAAAATACATGGTTTGTATCTTCATTAGTTGTAATAGTATTGTTTGATGCTGTTGGAGCATCATTTACACCTACTACCGATATAGTAATAACACCTATATCTGAAGCTGTTCCATCAGAGACGGTATAGTTAAAACTGTCTGTAACTATATCACCAGGATCAAGCGCGTCGGCTGCATCTTTATTTGCAACATATGAATAAGAACCGTTAGCATTAATTGTTAATTGACCATAAGTTCCATCTAAGGCAGATCCAACAGAACCTGGGTTTCCATTTCCTTCACTTGAGCCTGCTCTTATTGCTGAAATTGTTAAAGATGAACTTGCATCTGCATCAGAATCTGAATTAGAACTTGAACTTGTATCTATTACATCTCCAGTGTGTTCACCTGTTATATCAACAAAACTGTATGGACTTGAAAGTGAAAAAGATAAGACTGCGTTTGAATTTGCTCGAGCTAAAAATGCTTTACTTCCATCATTATTAAATACAATATCATTAGGTTTATTAGCAAAGCTACTCACATCAAATGCACCATTAAATGTTGCAGTAGATAAATTAAAACCAGTACTAAGATCGTATTCTAAAATTTCATCACTACTTTGACCTGTAATAAATAATTTTGAACCTGTTGGATTAAATGAAATACCTCTTGGTGTAACTTCTCTTGAACTAAAATCTAAACTTCTACTTGTGTATGATATTGTTGTGGTATCAAAAGCTGTTGATAGAGAATATTCATAAACATGATGGTTGGTGTCTCCAAGTAAGAACATTTTAGTTCCATCAGTATTAAAAGTAAAACCTCTAGGACCACCGTCTTGGCTGCTAATTACTGTTGAAGAAGGAGTTGGTAACGAAGATACATCATAAGCTGTAGATAAAGAATATTCATGAATCTTTTTATTACCGCCTGCACTACTGATTATATAAAGTTTAGTACCATCACTATTAAATCTGATACCACGTGGTTCACTTATGTGAGAAGAAATATCATATGTAGTGCTTTGAGAAGCAGTATTTATATCAAAAGCAGTTGTTAAAGCATGTTCAGAGATTGTTGCTGTGCCGGGAGCATGAACAACAAACATTTTAGTACCGTCGTGATTAAATGCTAAGGAACGTGCTGTGCCTGCGCTAAGTGAATAAGGTGAACCAGTATCTTGAGAAACTCCAGTAACGCTTGTAGCATTGTTAGAAACATTTAATGTGGCATCTTCATTTACAGTTCCTGTATCATTTTGAGCAACTGGCGCATCGTTAACTCCGGTAACTGTAATAGTTAAGTTTGCAGTATCAGTTCCGCCATTGCCGTCTGAAATAGTATAAGTAAATACGTCTGTAACAATATCACTTGCATCTAAAGCATCAGCAGCTGCTTGATCTGCAACATATGTATATGTTCCGTCAGCTCCAACAGTTAATGTTCCATAAGTTCCTGTAACAGAGGTCCCACTTGAGTTATAAGAACTTCCACCAGATACAGCTGAGTTGGTACCACCATCTTTTTTAATTTGTGTTACTGTTAAACTATCACCATCACCATCGGTATCATCTGCACTTAATAAACCTGAACCAGAACTTTGGGTAACTGTTGCGTCTTCATTTACACTATCTGTATCTGCAACTGCTGAAGGAGCGTTATTACTGGCTCCAACTGTAATTGTTAAAGTTGTGGTTGTTGTTGCTGTTCCATCAGAAACTGTATAAGTAAATTCATCTGTTCCAGCGCTTGATCCTGCAACATAAGAATAAGAGCCGTCTGCACCAATTGTTAAGGTACCATAAGTACCACTACTTGATGCACCATCTGCTCTAGTTGTGCCTGCAGAAACAGAAGTTGCGCTACCCGCTCCGCTATGCTGAATAGCTGTTACTGTTAAAGAAGAACTTGCATCAGCATCAGTATCATCTGATATAACTGTTCCAGCACTATTTGTTGCATCTGTAACTGTATTACTTGTTGCAACTGAGTCTGTGTCAGCAACACCAACTGGATCATCATTCACACCTACGACAGTGATTATTAAAGTTTCTGTATCAGTACTACTCCCATTTGAAACAGTATAAGTAAAACTATCAGTTACGATATCACCAGCATCTAATGCTTCTGTAGCTGAAATGCCTGTATTTGCTGTATAACTGTACGATCCATTAGCATTTAATGTAAGATCTCCATAAGTCCCTGTAAGAGCTTGCCCTAAAGTTCCTGCTGTACCAGACCCCTCTGTTGATCCTGTTCTAACTGAAGAAACTACCAGTGTTCCTACTCCATCTGTATCAGTATCATCTTCTAAAACATCACCATCATGCTCTCCATCTAAATCAATTAAATTGTATGGTGTTCTTAAAGCATACTCTTCAATAGTATCATTACCATCTATTTCATGGACAAACATTTTAGTACCACCTGCGCCAAAAGTAATTCCAAATGGCGTAGTATTACTATTTAATAAATTTATATTTCCATCCAAAGTTACAGTTCCAGGTGTTACATCAAATGCGTTATTTAATGAAAACTGATATATTTTATCGTTAGTCTGGCATCCTACAAAAAATCTTTTTCCATCATCGCTAAATGTAAAACTTCTTGGTCCACTAACTACGGCAGCTAAAGAATAAGATGTTCCATTTGATGCAGTTGATAAGTCATATGCGGTAGTTAAATCAATTTGTTCTAATACTTTATTATTTCTATCCAATATATGAAATTTCTTACCGTCATTACTCATATTTATGTTTAAATGTGCAGAGGTATATCCTGTATCAAAGCTTGTTGAAGCTGTTGGTGATGCTATTGTTAATGATGAAACTTCAAAAGGTGTGGAAGCATCGTAAGAACATATTCGATAGGATGCTGTTGCATCGCCAGCGACACCTCCATCCCAATTAAGTACGAAAAGTTAATTTAGTACAAAAAGTTTGGTACCATCAACATTCCATACATGACCTCTTGTCCAATCTCCCTGGTCATCAGCTACTGTGCCACTTCCTGATCTATCTACACCGTCCCAATCAGTACTTTTAGATACTAAATTTGATTTTGTTGAGGGATCAAATGCGGTACTTAAATCCCATTGATGAATTTTGTTTTGAGCGTGTCCTGTAATATACATCTTCTTACCATCGCTGCTAAAACTAATTCCTGATCCTTCATTTTCTTGTGCATGAACTGCAAAAGAATCTGAACCACCAGCATGTGTTGCTGCTGTTTCAGCATTATCACCTGCACCATCTGCAACTGTTAATGTGCTATTTTCCTCTACTGTTGCAGTATTGTTTGCAGCTGAAGGTGCACTAATTCCAACAATTGTTATTGTAATTGTTGCAGTATCGTCTGCAGTATCTCCATCACTATCTGTAAGAGTGTATGTGAAAACATCTGTTACAGTCTCACCGCTATCAAGTGTGCTTATATCTTCGTTTGCAGCGTAAGTATAAGATCCATCAGCTGCCAAAGTTAAAGTTCCATATATTCCAACAACTGAACTTGATCCTGCTTCACCACTATTACTATTGCTAGCTAAAGCACCTCCAGAAGTATTAGTTCCTGAAGTGTGCTCATATGATGTTATTGACATTGTGCTATCACCATCTGCATCAGAGTCGTTTTCTAAAGCGCCACCTGATGTGTCTCCACTTTCATTATTATTGTTATCATCGGTACCATCCACACCTTCGTCTGCCTCGACTGTTAAAGTAGATGCCTCTTGAATATAACCAGTGTCATTAACTGCTGCAGGAGCATCATCAACTCCTAAAATTGTAATAGTAATTGTTGCGGTATCAGTTTTACCAGTGCCATCAGTTACTGTATAAGTAAATGTTTCAGTTGCAGTTTGACCAGCCAACAATGTTCCAGCATTATTAGCGTTATAAGTATAAGAACCATCCGCATTTATTGTTAAATCTCCATAATTTCCTTGTAAAATAGAGCCTATTGTACCAGAAGCACCTGGAGCACTCTCAGTTCCTAATTGAATACCAGTAACAGCTGTTGAAGATCCTGTATCGTTTTCCAAAACATCTCCTGTATGGTCTCCACTCTCGTTATCTTTATCAGTATCACTTCCATCTTCACCAGATGATCCATCAGTAACAGTCAATGTTGAGCCTGCATTTATTCTTCCTGTATCATCAGCTGCACTTGGAGTTCTGCCAGTAACTGTAATTGTTAAAGTAGATGTTCCACTTGGGTTTGTTTTTAAAGATCC
>LUMN01000168.1_pt1 | contig 13563 bp, 12 predicted proteins | sample 729991 | NCBI WGS metagenome assembly LUMN01 (sample SAMN03860262, study PRJNA289734) | marine metagenome | biome: seawater column; feature: ocean; material: water; isolation source: Red Sea water column Station 22 - depth 25m | place: Saudi Arabia: Red Sea | collected 2011-10-15 | depth 25 m
TCCAAGATTCCCCAGCATTTGTTGATTTATAAACCCCTCCACTAGTTGTTGTAAATACGGTGTCAGCATCTTCTGGGTGAGTTGCTAGCTGCATACCATACCAACTTTTAATACCAAATGAAGCAAAACCCCAGTTTTTACCGCCATCTATACTCTTAAAAATTCCTAGATTATAAGTTGTTGCGTACATAGTTCCATCTAGAGCAGTGACAATATCTACAACTTCAGATCCTACAAAACCTGTATTTGTTTCAATCCAGGTTTGACCATTGTCATAAGTTCTATAAACACCTTGAAGACCTGCCATAAATACCTCAGATTCACTTTCACCAAACGTTATTATTTCCACACCAACATCGGGAATAATAGGGTGTTCTTTTGTATTTAGAAATTCATCAGATGATAAGCCAGCATCCTTACTCACAAATGTTTCTCTTGAGAATACCGAGTAAATTTCCGAATCATTATATTCATTTATATACACACCACCTTCTGAAGGGTCTCCGGTAGCTTCTTCAAGTAATTTCCAGTTTTCACCTCCATCAGTACTTTTATAAATACCTGGACAGTACTTGGATACACTTTCTTCATAATCAGGATCATCATTATCTACATCTGAACAATCTGAAAATGTATAAATGCCAATTCTTGCATAAATTATGTCTGGATTGTTTGGGTGAATTGCTAAACCTTTAATATCTGATCTATGGAAAGTGTCACTTAAAGACCTCCAAGTCTCTCCTCGGTCAGTACTTTTTAATAGTAAATTACTTGTACCAACGAATATGTGGTCATCATCAGATGGACTTACATAGAGAACTGTCACTTTATCAATGTCTTCTTCTTCTAATTCTCTTCCTTCTTCTAATTCAATTTCTTCAAAAATTCCTTTTGGAATAGATGACGACTTTATCCAGGAGGTTCCAAAATCATTAGATATAAATATTGCTGAATTTTTTTCAGGAGTACAGTCGTCTTCACCTTCTTCATCTTCACAGTCTTCTCCATTTGGAAAAATTCTTCCTGCTACATACAAAGTAGAAGTGTTTTGTGTACCTATAGCTATTGCTGAATATTGTCCACCACCTACTTCTGTTTCATCCCAAGTTTCTCCACCGTCTTTAGAAATAAAAACACCCGAATCTGAATTACTTGTTGCTTCGGTATAAAACGCTATTTGATTGGAATTTGATACATCAACAACAACCCCACCCATGTTTCCACTTATAGTTTTTTTCAACTCCCATGTAAATTCTTTATTATCTACTAGATAAAGATTGCTATCTGAAAGTCCGGAATTGTCTGTTGTAGTCACCCAGTACCCATCGGAACTTTTAAAAATACTTGTAATTGTTCCACCAAAAGGTCCATTTACTTGATTCCACCTAGAAGAACTTAAAGCTGGATCTGGTAAATCAGGTAATTCTGGAGGTATAAAATTTAAAGCTTCCTCATTATCATTTTCTTCTTCACCTTCCTCATTATCATTTTCTTCTTCACCTTCCTCAAGGACCAGAGGAATCATTGCTTGAACAGGCGGAAACAATTAAAAAAAACAAAATTAATAAGATTAATTTGTTACTATTTTTTATCATCAAAGACGATGTTAGTCTTGTAAAATATACGTTGCCTGTATATTTTAGGGAACACTTAATACAAACAAAGCCTGAAGTGTTAATGCAACAGTTATAAATAAGAAAATATATTGAGTTTTATCACTTTGCTGGTGTCCAAAGATTTTTACCGCTAAATCATGAGCTAATACAACACTTATCATATGCCCAGCAAGTGTCACAATTACCATAATCGTCCAAAGCACAACAGGTTCTAAAAAGTAGTCAACAGTAGCATTTTGTATATTAAAAAGATTCCACCCAAAACCAAACGGATCATTAAGCCGATACAGGACTGTTTGTGATTCAAATAAAAGCAGTCCGCATTGTGTGTCCAAACTTGAGTGATATTTCATTTAACTCAATATCTTCTCCACTTACTCTTATAGCGAAATAACAAGCAAATCTGTAAAAAACTATCACAATTAAATTCATTGAGAGAAACGCAATAGTTGAGAAAAATGTTTCGTAAGTTCTTGATCCAAAAATATTAAACCAAAAAGTTGTCTCCCTCAATCCATCATAAGTAACAGTACCGATCATAAGAAGTATGAAGTACTCCATACCTTTTAATTGTGCAAGGTTTGATAAGTTGTTTAAGAGAGTTTTAAAAACAGGGGATTTATTAGTTACTCTCATTTTGCTATAAAGATGGTGTAAAAGAAGTAGAGGATCGACTTCAATAATAGTTTTTTTGTAATACCTTTGTGTTGCTGAAACTGTTACAAACAAAATTAAGAAAACGATACCTATGTGTCTTGGATTACCTGGTTTGCTCCAAACAAGCTCAAACCAGGTTAAACAAATAAACAAGAATGCGGCAAGGTAAACACTTTTAGGCTCACCATCTCTATTTACTAAAATAGAAAGTGGATTAAATTTTGCATATAGATCTCCAAAAAGAAGTCCTAGAACCGGCACCCCACGGCACAGTTAGTAGTGTTAAAATCAATAATCCAAATAACTTTCCACTTGTTGATTGTTTGGTTGAAAAAAGAGTTTCTTTAGAGGTTAAAATCGATTCTTTCCATGAAACCTTTAAAAATACAAAAGTAAGAACAATAGTTAAAACTGCTGCATTAAGTACCATATCAAAAGGTATTGGTAAATCACCTACATTTATTATTCCGTGATACAGTTGAGGCAGGTTATTCATTTATAAGTCTTTCTAATTTCACGATTTATTGTAAAATTAAATTAGCTATAAGCAGGGTAATTTATGTGTGTTTTATGTAACCTAACTCAAAATGATATAGTAGAAGCTGCGTTAGCAGTTCAAAATACTATTGATGGTGACCATATGACAATTCCAATAAGAACCTCAGCAGAACAACTCCACACGCTTGATGCTGTACAGTCACTTTTGTTAAATGCTAATTTGATAGCTTTAATTTTTTAAAATCTAATTACAGTTTGAACATTCATCAGTACACAAACCAAACATCTCAACTCTATGATCTTTGATTTCGAAGTTAAATTTCTTTTGAACTTTTTCTATTTCTTTTGCAAGAATTAACTCAAATTCGTCGCTAAGTTCAACATCAATAACTTCTCCACAATCACTACAAAAAAGATGATGATGGCGGGAGTGGTCTTCAAGGATAAGTTCAACAACAGTTGAATTATCAGGTGAAGTAAATTCGTTTAAGATATTAATTTTTTTAAGATCATTCAACACCCTATATAAAGTTGACTTTGCAACACTGCCTCCAAGCTTCAATTGAAGTTCATCAATAGTAATAGGATTACCAAATTCTAAAAGGGCCTCAAGGACAAGAAGTCTTGGGTTGGTAATAGAGACACTATGTTCTGATAATATTTTTCTTGAGCTCTCGGACATGTTTTTAAGTATACTTTCTAATTTTCAAAAAATGAGATAAATTCTCATTTATGCTTGACAATATAATAAATGGGACTTATTCTCATTTATTGTAATTAGAAGGAGACTTAATTGAAAAACAATAAGTTATTTAAATTTGGAGTGATCGCACTTTCAATAGTGCTTGTTGCTTGTTCTGGCGGCAGCTCAGATGAAGCAGGTTGTCCTGCAATAGAAGACAGAAAAATTAATGTTGTAGCAACAACACCAATGATTGGTGAATTTGTAAACCAAGTTGGTGGAGACAGTATAAACTTAACTGTCATTATGCCAGCTGAGGCAGATCCTCACACATATGAGCCAGCTCCTCAAGATGCTGGAACCATTGCGGATGCAGATTTAGTATTTTATACAGGGTTGAAGTATGAACCAGCAGCAGTTGTTAAATTGCTTGAAAGCTCAGCGTGTAGTACAGACGTACTAGCTGAAGTTGGTGAAAACGTTTATCCAATTGAATTTAAAGAAGGTGGACATGACGATCATGGAGATCACGATGAAGAAGGCCATGATGACGATGAAGAAGGCCATGATGACGATGAAGAAGGCCACGATGACCACGATGGACATGAAGGACATGGCCATGGAGCATACGATCCACACTTCTGGTTTGACCCAAATAGAGTTGTATATGCAGCCGAATATATAGAGGCAAAATTAGTAGAATTTGACCCAAGCAATGCTTCAAGCTACAAAGAAGCAGGAAGCGCTTATGCAGATGAGTTGAAAGGCTTAACAGGTCAGGTATCTGATTTAATATCAACAGTTCCGTCTCAAAATAGGAAGCTTATAACAACTCACGAATCGTTGGGATATTTAGAGGCTAAATTTGGATTAGAGGTACTTTCTACAATTATTCCTAGTCTTGATTCAGCAAATGAAATATCACCCTCACAGCTAGTGGATGTTATAGATGTCATTGAAGATAACAATGTAAAAGTTATATTTATTGAATCTGAAGCCCCATCAGTATATGCAGAAACAATTGTTTCAGAAACTGGAATTAAAGCTGTAGAAGGCTTATGGGTTGAGACCTTAAAGGAAGGCCAATCATACCCAGACTTCTTAATTAGTGCTGTTGAATTAATTGTAGAGAACTTAAGAAACACAGACTAAGTTAGTTGTAGATAACTTTCGATACTTTTAATAAGAAAGGTATCACGATGGATACTAAAGAAGTAAATAGTGCAAGCACCCCTCTGATAATTTCAGATGGGTGCTGTGTGCATTTTGGAAATATACCGGCCTTAGAAAGCGTTAACTTTTCTATAAATAAAGGAAAAAAGGTAGCGGTCGTTGGACCAAATGGCGGTGGAAAGTCAACCTTATTTAATGTTCTAGCTGGCTTAATACCATTAACAGAAGGGTCATTAACTATCGAAGGAAAGAGCCCTAGTGAAGTAAAAGGTAAAGTAAGCTACGTACCCCAGAAAGATCTTATAAATTGGAATTTTCCTTTATCTGTAAAGCAAGTAGTAGAAATGGGTTTAACTACCAGAAACTCTTTTGCTTTATTTTCCAGGAATAAAGTTAATGAAAAAATTAAAAAAGCATTAGAGGATGTTGGATTATTAGAAAAAATTAATAAAAGTATAAAAAACCTGTCTGGCGGCCAGCTTCAAAGGGTTTTAATTGCGCGGGCTCTTGCGCAAGATTCTGAAATACTATTATTGGACGAAGCTTTTAGTGCTGTCGATATAGGAGCTCAAGAAGACATAATGCAACTAATTGACAATATAAATTTAGATGGAAAAACAATATTAATTGCAACTCATGATGTGAATAATTTAGAAGAAAAATTTGATGAAGTGCTTTGTTTAAATAAACATTGTTGTGCTTATGGAGACCCAGCAGAAGTTTTAACCCCAGAAGTTATAGAAGAAATGTATGGGTCACACAATAGCTTACTTAATAACAAGGCACACTTTAATAATGAAGGATCTGGTAATGATTGAAATTTTGCTTGACCCTTTTAGATACGACTTTATGATACGTTCACTGATAACAGCCTTTGCATCAGGAGCTATGCTGTCATTACTCGGTCCGTTTACTATTAATAGAAATATGGGGTTTATGGCTGATGCGATGGCTCACGCCACACTCCCTATTATTGCTGTAGGAGTTTTTTTGGGTTTCAGTATTTCTGAATTAGGAGTTCCAGCGGCAATTTTAATTGCAATCTTTCTTGGTTTAATAATTAAGAACACAAATGTTGGTGAAGATACAGCTATTGGGATAATATTTTCTTCTTTCTTTGCATTGGGGTTCGTGTTGATTTCACTTCTAAATGTCACAATTAACCTGGAAGACTTACTGTTTGGTCAAATACTTGCAGTGAACATTTCTGATGTTTACATTGTTGTTAGCTTACTGATATTGGTCATTTTGGTAACAGTGATTTATTTCAAGCAGTTATTGTTTTACTCTTTTGACCCAATTGGAGCCGAAGTTAAAGGGCTAAACACTACTTTTTTAAACTATCTTTTTTTAATTCTTTTATCAATTGCAATTGTTGGATCTTTACAAACAGTAGGTATTATTTTGGTTTTGAGTATGCTTATAATTCCAGCTGCTGCTGCAAAGCTTGTAACAGAAACATTTACAGTGTCTATAGGAGTTAGTGTTCTTTTCGGAACAATATCTTCAATAACAGGCTTGTATCTTTCCTACTTCCTAAATCTTCCTTCAGGACCTTCTATGTCCTTAGTCGCAACAACAATATTTGTATTTGCTTTTCTATCAAAAAAAATCAGAAAAAAAGGATCGCTAGCTACAGTTACTGTTTCTTAATAAAATAACAATATGTATAAAGAAACCTATTCAATTTGGCTTCAAAACTCTATACACAATGAAAAAGTTTATGAACTTATTAAAAGATATGCGAAAGAAGAGGATAAAGATTCTTTTTTTCCACACGTGACTCTTGTATCTCATATTGATTCGGAAGAAACAGCATTAAAAATCTTAAATAAATTATTAGTTAAAAAATCTACAGTCATTTTTGACAAAGTTTCTACTGGGGACACGTACTTTCAAAAACTGTATCTAGAATCATCAGACAACTCATACTTTTTTAATGCTGTTTCAAAAATAGAAGGTTGGCCAAGTCTTTGGGTACCTCATATGTCACTGTGTTATGGGGATGAGTTACCTAAATCTTTCGATCTAGGGGAGCTTAATGAACTCATCCCTATAACACTCACTTTTGACACTATTACCGTTTACAAAACAGGTCCTGTAGTGTCAGAGTGGAAGGAAATAACCACTCTTCTTTTGGATTGATTCCAGAACAACAAATATATTTTAAATATCTAAACAATTGCAAAACTTTCATTTGAAAAATCTATTGATAAGCTTTGTGATGTAGATATTATTGAAAAATTATTTTCACCAATACCAAGAATTGCTGGAATTCTATGTTCAGCACACCTTATTGCCATGTGAGAGTTGGGACCTCCATACTGGGTAATCAATGATTTGATTTTATAATTAAAAATCCAATCCCATCCTGGGTCTGCTGCTGGGATAACTACTATCTTATTATCAAGGTCGTAAGGTTGGTTTGAATGATGGTCAAGTAGCAAAATTTCTCCAGAAACTGTTCCTTGTCCAATGTAATTTCCTTCTTTGCTCATTTCCTCATATAAATAAAAATCATCGGATGACGAGATTAAGTCAGGCATTAATGTGTTTTTAAGATCTAAATTAATTGCATTTTCTTGGTTAAATTCAATATTTAGTCTATGAAAAAGTTCTTCGTCGCTTATATTTTGCTCCTCTATTTCATTTAAAATACCATCAATTCCTTTTGTATAGTAAAATTTTGAATTCTCTCTTGTTGCAATAGCAGTCTGAAACATTTCAATCCACGATGATGCTGTGTATGGAATATTGTTAAATTTAAAATATTTATCAATATTTGAAAATATAGCTTTTTGCAATGAAATGTTTTCATCATGTATTTCACTATTTTGAATCAACAGTTCAGTGAACTCTAAATTATTTCTTAAATTAGATGAAGATAAATTATAGTTACCGGCTCTAATGTGTCCATAAATATCTAAAAAGCTATTAAGACTTTGTTCTCCAATTTTGACCTGATAAGCGTCCGTCTTCATTTTCGTACTTATCGACTTTACTGACAACAATAACGAGTTTTTATGTGCTTCGGTGATTACTTCTTTTCTCAAAAGATTATTTAATTGAGCAAAGTACACAAACCCCAATCTTGAATGATGCGTAAATGGCAATGCCATATTGTCTCTAATAAATTTTATATTTTCTTTTTTAGAGTATTCAAAATCTCCATCAAGCAAAGAGAACGCTTTCAACATAATTGTATTGTTTTTTTCTAGAGTCGATTTGTTAAAGCTATCAATATCAATTAAATCTTGATGCCATTTCTCAATCTCTTCTGGGCTAATAATTTTTCTATATTCAATTGCGAACTCATCTTCAGAATCAAATACATATGATGATCGAGAGATATTAAATTCAATTGAATCGTGTAAATGTGGGTTCTCTTTTAATTTTTCTAATTGATACTGTATTATTTTTTCACAGCTGTCGACTTTTAAGCTTCGAGTTAAAAAACTATTTAAACTATGGTTCACATTTATGTAGGGTACATTATTGAAAAGCTCCATTAATTTAGCCGGTTTATATTTTCTATAACCAAATTCACCGCGCTGTATATTCCATGTTGAGTCTGTAAACATAAATTTATATAAGCCAAATGCAACATTGTCAGGTTTTTTTCCAATCATTTCGGCTGGATTCATGTCCGACATATTGCTAAAAAGGTGATTTATGCCAAAACGATCATCCGTAGTATCTTTTAAAGCCTCATATTTTTTTATATTCTGCTCAATTATTTTTTTCTCTGTAAAGATCAAATCCTTATCAACTTTTCTCTCCATCAGAGGCCGTACTTGCAAAAGCAGTGGAGAAGAATTGTTATTCAGAACCATTTCAATGTCTAAATGTTTGTTCCCAAATAAATCTTCTAATTTTGTCAGAATATTTAGATATATAGAATATTCATCATATTTTTTTGGTAACTTGTTTATTGATCTATGAACATAAAAATTTTTAATCTGATTGTACTTTCCAGATGTAACAGCATCAGTTTCTGGACCATTATAAATTGAAAATGATCTGTAAAGAGAGTCTGTCCCAACCTTAAAAGATGTAAGCACAGATACGCTTCTTGCATTTTTTACATAATCTTGCAAAATCACGGTCTGATTCACATCTTTTTCGTAGCTATTTAACACTTGATTCCATGATTCTTTAATATCATTTATTCTTTTCTTGCTGATTGGTCCGATGGAAAGATATTTACCTGCATTAGAAGAGCTCTCTAAGTCTTCATTAGAACTATTGCTTCTTATCATTATTTCTTCTGAAAAATCATTAAGAATCTCGTTAATATTTTCTAAATCTTTCAAAGAAAGCTCTCTAAAGTATGGAATTTCTATATCCGTATGGTTTGCCACAAACTCTAGGTTTTTAGCTTTATTACCATAATTTATTTGATCATCCATTTTCACCTATTTGTTTACTGACTCCAAAGCTACTTGAACTTTTTCAGATGGAAATTCGTAGTCAACCATCTCTCCACTCAAAAAGTTTTCATAAGCTTTCATATCAAAGTGACCATGTCCACACATTGCTGTCAATACGGCAATACTTTCAGAATTTTGGTCGGCATCTTTCACTGCCCTAATTGCTGACGCAATTGCATGAGTTGCTTCTGGAGCAGGTATTATGCCTTCTGTTTTAGCAAATAGTTGACCAGCCTCAAAACATTCTTTTTGGCCTATTGCTTCTGCTTCGATTAACTTTTCTTCATACATTGCACTGACTAATGGTGCCATTCCGTGGTATCTCAAACCTCCAGCATGAATTGGATCAGGCACAAAAGAATGACCAAGGGTATGCATTTTGACTACGGGGGCCATTCCTACTGAATCCCCAAAATCATATGCATACGTTCCCTTAGTCAAAGATGGACAAGCCTGTGGCTCGACAGCTCTAATAACCGTAGACTTTTTATTTTGCATATTTTCTCTAGCAAAAGGTGTAAAAAGACCCGCAAAGTTTGAACCACCGCCAGTACACCCAACTATTACATCTGGATAATCGTCTGCCAGTGCCAATTGTTTTAGTGCTTCTTCTCCAATAATGGTTTGATGCATTAGGACATGATTCAAAACACTTCCAAGAGCGTACCTTGTTTTCTCATCTTTAGCAGCAACTTCAATAGCTTCTGAAATAGCAATGCCTAGACTTCCTGGAGTTTCAGGGTCTTCTGAAAGAAACTTTTTACCAATATCTGTTCTTTCAGAGGGGCTTGAGTAAACTTTTGCGCCATATATCTCCATCATGGTTTTTCTGTAAGGTTTTGCTAAATATGACGCAGCTACTTGAAACACTTCTAATTCAATTCCAAAAGCCTGGCATGCAAAAGCCAAAGCAGAACCCCACTGACCAGCACCTGTTTCCGTAACCATTTTTGTAACACCTTCTTCCGCGTTATAAAACGCTTGGGGGATTGCAGTGTTAGGTTTATGCGAGCCAGACGGGGATCCACCTTCGTATTTGTAATATATTCTTGATTTTGTACCTAGAGCTTTTTCAAGTCGAACTGCTCTAAATAAAGGGGAAGGTCTATAAAGCTTATATAAATCTAAAACAGGCTTTGGTATATCTATAAAAGAATCTTGAGACACTTCTTGTAAAATCAAACCCATTGGAAACAAGGGAGCTAAATCCTCTGGACCAATTGGCTCCATTGTTTGCGGGTTCAATGGTGGTGGTAGTGGATTTGGTAAGTCCGGAATGATGTTGTACCACTGTGTCGGCATCTCAGATTCTGATAATAAAAATTTATATTGTTCGCTCATTGTTCCTCCTAAAATAAAAAAACCGGGCTGTGCCCGGCTTTAGAAAACAACATAGAACTAGGCACCTACATATGTAGCGTCCACCAGTTCCAGTTTGTTACTTTATACATTGTTATTAATGTAGATGTTTTTTTTAAAATTTCAAAATTATAATTGTAAATTTTTTGTTAACAGAAAATGTCGAAATATCAATATATCCATTCATAACCTAGTATTGGATTCATGAATAAAATAATTCACTCTATTGATTTAACAAAAATTTATGGTGAAAAAGAAACAAGTGTCACGGCATTAGACAAAATTAATGTCGAGTTTAAAGAAAACGAATTTACAGCAATCATGGGTCCATCTGGCTCTGGAAAGTCAACATTACTTCATTGCTTAGCAGGATTAGACAGACCAACATCTGGTCAGATATTTCTAAAAGAAGATGATATATCTACTTTAAATGATAAACAATTAACAAAAATTAGACGAGACAGCTTTGGGTTCGTGTTTCAGGCTTTTAACTTAATCCCAACCTTAACCGCTGAAGAAAATATTACACTACCGGCATCTATTGCTGGAAGAAAACCAGATATCGACTGGGTAAAACAAGTAGTTGAAACAGTAGATATAGGAGATAGGTTAACACATAGGCCCAATGAATTATCTGGCGGACAGCAACAGAGAGTAGCAGCTGCTAGAGCCATGGCTACAAAACCCGAAGTAATTTTTGCAGATGAGCCATCAGGAAATTTAGATTCAAAATCAAGCAAAGAGCTTTTAAGTTTCATGAAGTCCGTAGTTGACGAGCTTAACCAGACAATCATCATGGTTACACACGATCCCTATGCTGCTTCCTACGCCAATAGAGTAATAATGCTTAAAGATGGAAGAATTGCTAGTGACTTAGACCAACCAACACAAGAAGAAATTGTTGCAGAGGTTACGGCTTTAACTAACATCTAATGTTTGGATTTACAAAGCGCCCGCTTTTCCTAATAGCCTGGAAAAATTTAAAAACCTATCCAGTAAGGATATTTTTAACAACATCCTCCATCATTCTTGGTGTAGCAGTTATTATTGCTTCAAATATTTTTTCGGAAAGCAATAAATCCGCATTTGATAACTTATTCTCAGGCATTTATGAGGGGGTTGACTTAGTTGTACAGCCAATACAAGAGGATTTTGCCGAGGGATTTAGTGGCGATGGTGGTCAAGGACCAATTTCATTTGAAGTTAAGAAAATACCTGATAAAAGAATTGAAGAGATTTCAAATTTACCAAGTGTAAAAGCAGCTTGGGGTGAAGTATTGGGTTTTGCTCAGTTCATAAAAATTGTAGATGGTGAAACAGTATTAATTTCTAATGGATTTGCTCCAACATTTGGGGCTGCTTGGGATAGCAATCCATATGCAGCGCAATGGTCATTGGTAGAAGGAGATCCACCAACCAACACAAAAGAAGTAGTCATGGATGTTGTGACCGCAGAGAATCATGATTTTTCTGTTGGAGATAGAGTGACAGTTTTAGCAGGTGCAACCCCTGCATCATTTACAATTGTGGGAGTTGCAGAGTTTGCTAATGTAGGTGCGCCAGGCGGGGCAACCTTTGCGTTATTTGAATTTAGAACTGCTCAAAAATTATTAGATTCAAGAGGCGAAGTAGATTTAATAAATGTAGTTATAGAAAATAATTTTGATATTAATGATGTTAAAACTGAAATAACAAACTTAGATTCAGAAAATTTAAATGTAATAAACGCTCAAGAAGCTGCAGCTGAACAAGCTGATTCTATCAAGCAAGGCTTAGATTTTTTTAATACAATACTCAATGTATTTGCTGGTATCGCAATATTTGTTGGCGCATTTATCATTCAAAATACATTTCGAATCCTTTTACTCCAAAGAACAAAAGAGCTTTCGCTACTTAGAGCTCTAGGTACATCAAAAAGACAAGTTTATAGATTAGTAATTTCCGAATCTCTGTTTATGTCTGTAATTGGATCTGGTCTGGGTATTGCTCTTGGTATTGGTTTAGCTGTTGCAGTAAAAGAAGGACTGCAATATTTTGAGTTTGGATTACCGGATGGACCATTAGTTTTAACAACAGAAGCTGCAATAACAGGATTAATGATTGGAATAACTGTTACTATCTTATCTTCTTTACTTCCAGCTAGAAAAGCCTCCCAAGTAAGCCCAATGGAAGCGATTAGAGACAGTGTCTCAACACCTAAGAGAAAATCTTTATTTATCCGTTTAGTTTTTGGTTCGTTCATTTCTATAGCTGGTTTTGGTATGTTATTTGGTGTTTTGTACGATTTTCTAGATCTTCCAACTTTGTCTTCTCTGCAACAAGTAGGTTTTGGTGCAGGTGTAATTTTTATTGGGATCTCTGTAATTACCCCATCAATTACAAAGCCTTTTGTTTTTCTTTTTGATAAAGCTTATAACTTAGTTTTTGGAATTCTTGGTAAATTGGCTACAGAAAACTCGAAAAGAACACCAAGAAGAACTGCTTCAACAGCATCAGCTTTAATGATTGGATTAACTTTAATATCTTTGGCAAATGTTATAACGACCTCATTCAAGGCACAGGCAGAGTCTCTGATAAGTGAGGTAATACTTGCTGACTATCAAGTAAGTGCTTCTAATGTTTTTGTTTCACCGGGAATTCCGACAGGTTTATCGGAAGAACTTTTAGAGATAGATGAAGTAACAAAACTTTCTAGAACAAGAGCTACTGTTGTCGGCTACAACCAGCGACCACTTATTCTTGGTGCTGTAGATGAAACTGTCTTTGATCTTGTAAAAACAGATGATATATCTGGAAACAGAAAAGACTTCCTTAAAAAAGATGCAATAGGAATACTAAAACAGACTGCCGAAAGAGAAGAACTCTTTGTAGGAGATGAGGCTGTACTAACAATTCCTGAAGAAGGAGAAAGAACGTTTACTGTAACTTATATATTTGACTGGACCACTCAACCACCTGCTGAATTTTTTGTACTTCTTGAAAACAACACTTTTTTTGCGGATGAATCACTTGATACAGAATTATATTTCAATGTAAATAAGAAAACTCCGGAATTAGAGGAGAAAATTAACGCAATTGTTGATGAATACCCTGGTGTTGAAGTAAGAGATGAAGACGGGCTTGTTGAAGAAGCAAATAATCAAATCCA
>LUMN01000521.1_pt1 | contig 13542 bp, 15 predicted proteins | sample 729991 | NCBI WGS metagenome assembly LUMN01 (sample SAMN03860262, study PRJNA289734) | marine metagenome | biome: seawater column; feature: ocean; material: water; isolation source: Red Sea water column Station 22 - depth 25m | place: Saudi Arabia: Red Sea | collected 2011-10-15 | depth 25 m
CTGATTGCTGACTTTATTGATTCTGGAAATATTTCATCACAGAACCAGCTAAAAGGAATGCTCAAAAAAAATGGAACGATAATAACACAAGCTACATTATCAAGAGACTTAAATGAGCTTGGAGCTATAAAGAAAAGATTAAAAAATGGTAGGTTGGTTTACTTGTTACCAAAAAATCAAGATAATAACGCTCAATACAAAATAGCCAAAAGAGCACTTCAAGACTTTGTTTTAGAAATAGAGCCAGTTTCTAACCAAGTTGTTGTTAAGACAACTACTGCTGCTGCTCAAGTAATCGCTGAGTCAATTGATAACTTGTATATCGAAGGTATAGTTGCATCAATTGCTGGAGACAATGTAGTTTTAATAATCACTTCAAATGAAAAGATAGCTAAAGATGTAGCAAACACTATTGAGAACAATTTAAACTAACTGAATGCTCCTATTTTCAAAATATGAGAATGCTTTTGACAACATTTTTATAAGCCAACCTGTTGTTGATATCGACATAGAAGACTCCAACTGTTTTATCGTAAGATTTCCGAAATTCAGAAGAATAACGCATTTTATTCTTTCTTTTGATGCAGAGAATCTTTTTTTAGACTCAAAAAGTGCATTTGGTTACTCGTTTAATCTAGAGGAACTGCTTTTAAAACATGAGAACAATAGCGAAAACGGATACTTCGTCATGGGAGTTACATCAAATAAAAATAGAAAAAAACAATACAACCCTTATCCGCCAAGTAGAAAAAATAACCATGCAATCAGTCATATACAATCAATTGTTGAACAGTACTTACCTATAGTCTTAGCTGATTATGATGTTGAATTTAGTTCAACTAAAAGGATTGTTATGGGATCGTCAATGGGGGGTCTAATGTCAATAAAAACATCAATTTTATATCCCACCTTTGATAATGTTATTTCATTTTCTCCTGCATTTTGGTATGGATATACAGATTTTATAAACGACCTAAAGAACCTCAACAAGAAAGTTATATGTAATATCTCAGTTGGTTCTGAAGAAGGTGAAATTTTTGAAGATAAAGCAAACAATATCAAACCTGCTGAATGGGGTTTAGATTACACTAACAACAATGACTTCTACGTTTCAGGTGTAAAAAAAATTAATGGAAAATTCATGGAACCAAGTATTAGATAAATTCTTGATTTCTACATAAAACACTAGCAATTTGGGACTATTGTACATTATTCTTATTCAATAGATGAATAATTCTACCGACGCAAGAAAACATTTAGCACAACAAATTGGAAATGGCGCAGTGCTAATTCATAGTGGAAAAATTACATACAGAAATAATGACACTTGGTATCCATTCAGACAAGATTCAAATTTCTACTACTTAACTGAATGGCCTGAGCCTGAAGCTCACGCTGTTATTGTAATTAAAGATTCAACGCCCGAACTGCATCTATTTGTTCAGGATCGCAATGAAGAAATGGAAACATGGGATGGAAAAAGAATTGGGCAGGAGGGTGCATTAGAAAAATATAATGCAACAAAAGCTTATTCATTTAATGATTACCAAAAAGAACTTGGAAACCTTCTTGAGGGCGTAACAGATGTATATTGCGATTATTCTTCTCCATTTTTTGAACAATATGACAGAGATGGGTTAGCACACGCTATTCCTTATGATCAGAGAGGATCTGAGTTTAGTAAAGCAACTCTACATTCATTGTCTCCCTTGATTTCAGAATTACGATTAATTAAAAATAATGGCGAGTTGGAGCTATTAAAAACAGCCTGTGACATAACAGTATTAGGTCATATTGAAGCTATGAAACACACTGAGCCAGGAAAATACGAGTATCAGATTGCCGCCGAAATGGAAAAAGTATTTTATGACAATGGAGCAGAAAGGCTGGGATACCCATCAATTGTTGCAGGCGGTGATAACTCTTGTATCCTTCATTATTCAACAAATAGAGAAATTCTCAATGAAGGAGAACTCCTTTTAATTGATGCAGCAGCAGAGTACGGAATGTACTCCTCAGATGTAACTAGGACATTTCCAATACACAAGAAATTTTCTTCACCACAAAAAGATATATATAACGAAGTATTAAAAGCTCAGAATCTTGGAATAGAGGGAGTTGTTGTCGGCAACTCTATGAAAAACCTCCATGAAGATACTATAAAATCATTATCCGAATCAATGGTGAATTTAGGTCTAGTTCCTTTAGGAGTAGATGAAACAATTTCAATGATGCACTTTTTTGAATTTTTTATGCACGGCACAGGCCACTGGCTTGGACTTGATGTACATGATGCTGGAAGCACAGAGGTTGACGGTCAACCTAGACAATTCAAAGATGGAATGGTGACTACAGTTGAACCGGGAATTTATGTTCGTCCAACAAAACCCGTAATTGAATTTCCATTAATTGAACGAGATCCAAAAAAAATTAGAGAAAGAAGAAAACTGCTCGGTATGGAAAAAGCAACAATTCTGGAAAAAGAAGAAATTAGCAATGCAAAAACTATTAAGCATGAAATTCCGAAAGAACTTCTGGGTATAGGAGTTAGGATAGAAGACGATATTATCTGCACTAATGACGGACCAGTAAACATGACCGAAAAAGCTCCAAAAACTATTGAGGAAATAGAAGCTATTACTTCATAAGCAAATGTCATCACCAAAATTAATTTATTCAATTTATGAAAATCGTCTACAAAATAGACTCAAAAAAGAAAACCTTCCCAAACATATAGGACTAATACATGATGGTCACAGAAGATACGCAAGGAAAGAAGGCCTCTTAAGTTTCGAAGTATCTTATAAGATTGGAATGACCAGACTTAAAGAGTGTATAGCGTGGTGTGATGATGTAGGGATTGACTACATAACCAGCTGGCTGTTATCTAGAGAAAATTTAGCTAGGCCCAAAGAAGAACTAGAACCATATTTTGAGATACTAAATGAGCTATTTGAAGATTTATTAATTGATGACGTTGTTGATAATTTTAAAATTGAATTTATTGGAAGCACAGATCTTCTTCCAGAATTCTTACAGACAACCATTGAACAACTTGAAGAGGTCCGAGGGGGTGGTCAAAAAACTTTAACAATAGCCCTTGGATATGGTGGCAGACAAGAAATCCTTGATGCTATTAAAGGATTGATCGATGATAACAGAAATGAAGAAAATGATTTCGATAGGTTGATTGAAAACGTTACTGATGAACAATTAAGACAACATCTTTATTCCCCAAAAGCCCCTGATATAGATTTGATAATAAGAACTAGTGGAGAATCTAGACTTTCTGGCTTCTTGCTTTGGCAAAGTGCTTATTCAGAAGTAATTTTTCAAGATGTATATTGGCCAGAATTTAGAAAAATTGATTTTCTTAGATGTCTCAGAGAATATTCACAAAGAGAGAGAAGATTCGGTCAATAAATTTAATGTTACATATAGTTGCATAAAAAAGAATAGATGATATTATGTTACTAAGTATTACATAAAGGAAAAACATTGAATTTAGTTGGATTAAAAGAATTATCCGAACTGCTAGATGTTTCTTACGACACATTAAAAGTTTGGAAAAACAGAAATAGATTACCAGATCCATTTCAAGTTATTAGTGGAACACCAGTCTGGGACTGGGATGAATCTGAGGAAGACTTTAGATCAATTCAAAAAAACGAAAACTCTGGTAGGCCAAGAAAACCTAAAATTTCTATAGCCGGTGGTTTGGTTGAGATTGATTTAAATGAAAATAAAAAAGATAAAGACGGTAATGTTTCAATTAGGGTAATGGGCAAGTCATTCGTAGACATACAAACTGAATCTGCTGAATCTAATTCAAAATCAAAAAATGTTTCTATAAGAGTTTTAGGTAAAAAAGTAGTAGATATAAATACTGATGATTTCATTGAAGTTGATAAAGAGGATAAAAGTAGTGAAAACAGTTGAAGTAAAAACTAGAAAAATTCCAGGAATAATAATTTCATTGCTACTTCTTTATCTGACTGCGGTAGTAAGCATTTTTGTTTTAAAAGTTGCTTTTTTCTTTGCAGCTATTGGGGTTATTTTTAAATCGTTAACTAAATGAACAATTCCCATACACCTTTAGCTAAGTTCATTCACTGGACTTTTACCGTGCTATACGCTTACGGAATATTTAAACAGGTGGAAGACCTTGAAGACCTTAACGACGTATCTTTGCTTAATTTCGAGATATTTTTTGCAATTGTTTTCTTAATTATTGTTTTGCTTAGATATTTTTACATGAAAGATGTTAAAACGCTTCTAGGTGCACATGAGGAAATGCACAAAGGTCATCTGTTTATAGCCAAAGCTACTCATAGGCTTGTTTATATTAGTTTGATAATGCTACCAACAACAGGTTTGTTAATTGCAGGAATGTTAGCAGCAGATATTCCAGGCATGCAAATAGCAATAGGTCTACATGAATTTTCAGCTTTTTTAAGTTACGTGACAATAGCTATACACGTTGGCGCATCACTTTATTCAAGATTTAAAGGAGAAGGAGTGTGGAACGGTATGGTACCTATCTGGAAAGAAGGTGGTAAAAATGAATCTGAGCTAATTTCACATTTAGAAAAAGCTGAAGATAAAGTTTACGAAACAATTGAAAAAACTTTAAGGTTATAAAACACTTAGTCTAAAATCGAAACATGCAAGATTTTCTAAATTCCACAAATTTTACTCAAATTTTTATTGCTCTCATATTGATCAAGTTTTTATTAGAAACTTATTTAAAAATAAGAAACCTTAAATCTATTGACAACAATAAAGACTCTGTACCGCCTAGATTTAAGGATGTTGTAACAGAAGAAGAGTACAAAAAATCAATCCTCTACAATACAGATCGTATTAAATTTCAGATATTTACTGCTTTATTTGGCTCAGTTGTTCTTGTCATTTTTACAATCGGGGGCCTACTTAATTATTTAACTCAAGTTGTTATGGACATGACCTCATCAAATGTCTTGGGAGCAGTACTTCTTGGATTACTTTTAATAATTGTTGAAGAGATAATTTCAATTCCGATATCAATATATTCAACTTTTGTGATTGAAGAAAGACATGGTTTTAACAAAACAACCAGAAAAACATTTGTTACTGACATATTTAAAGGAAAAAACAAGAGAATTGTATTTTTTGATACACTTCTAAAAACAATTAACCCTGATGAAATGGAAGCAATACTTGGGCACGAACTGGGTCACTATAAACTAGGACATATTCGTAAAACATTAATTAGCTCTTTAGTTTTTGGTTTCCTAGGGTTTTATATTTTAAATGAAATATTTAAGAGCGATAATTTTTTCATAGCCCATGGTTTAGAAAATTTAACAGTGTATTCAAAGTTTTTAATGTTCTATTTAGTTATTGGTTCCTACACATTCTTCACTAAGCCTATAACATCTGCTTTATCTAGGAAGAGAGAATTTGAGGCAGACGATTTTTCCTTTCAATTTACTGATGGAGAACACATGATATCTGGTTTATTAAAACTCACTAAAGATAATGCTTCTAATTTAACTCCCGACCCCCTTTACAGTTCTTACTATTACTCACACCCTCCAATTGCTGAAAGGGTCGCAAGTATAGAAAATAAGTTACAATAGTAATAGAAACATGAGCACTGCAGACGAAATTAAAAAGTTAAATGAATTACTCAGAGATAGGGTTATATCTCAAGAAGAGTTTGACGCACAAAAAGATAAACTTCTTAAAAAAAGTAGCCCATCAGAAAGTGATTCTCAGTGGGTTGTAACTTTGCTTTTAGCATTTCTCCTAGGAGTTATAGGAGCGCACAGATTCTATGTCGGGAAAACAGGGACTGGAATATTAATGCTTTTAACCTTTGGAGGCTTGGGAATATGGCTATTAATAGATTTAATTCTTATCATTACAGGACAATTTACTAACAAAGATGGAGAAAAAATAGCTAGAATTTAGTCCTCTAGGCTTATCCAGTAAACCCCACCAGCTCTTGTACCAGCGTACAAAATTCTTGTTTCAGGATTCAGCTCTAAAGAAAATACTCCAGGATGTAGTAACCCTTTATTGAAATCTTCCCATGTTGTTCCACCATCAGTGCTTTTATAGACTCCAAAATCTCCTAATGCACCTCTGTCTCCTGCAAGCCTAAAGTAATCGACTGTTGCTAAATAAAGCATATTGCTATCTTTTGGATCAACTGCAATATCACCCACGCCAAATGGTTCAGATATTTGTGGTACATTAAGCTGTGTCCAGTTTGCTCCTCCATTAGTGCTTTTATAAAGCCCGTCATCATCTGTACCTAGGTAAAGAGTATTTGAATTATTTGGATCAACAACTAAAACATTTGTCTCCAAAGTATTTAAACCATTATTTATTTGTTCCCAGCTTGAACCTCTGTCTACACTTTTGAAAACACCTGCACCGTCACCTATTTTATCCGTGTAGTCTGTTTGACCCTGAGTAGTGGCATAGAACACATCACTATTATTTGGATCTATAACTAATTTGCTTACGTGAACATCACGAGTAAAACCATCGTCTGAGTTTCTCCAAGATTCACCTAAGTTTTCAGAGCCTGTGATACCCACTCCTCTTTTAGCTGATTGATCGCCTCCACTACCTACTAATACTTTGTAGGGGCTTTCTGTCTCAACTATTATCCCGTGATAATGACAGTTTCCACCTCCTGGTTCTGGATCGTCACAGAGATCCGCACCACCAATAATTTCCCAGGACCCCCCAGCATTTTCGGACTTGTAGACACCACCACCAAATGTCGCAAATACAATATCTGGATCAATAGGGTGAGGAGCTAGTTGCATTCCGTACCAATTTTTGATTCCAAAAGAGGCAAAACCCCAATTTTTACCATTATCAATGCTTTTAAATATTCCAATATTGTAAGTTGTTGCATACATTGTTCCATCAGTAGCAGTTGCTATATCAACAACCTCAGAACCAACAAATCCAGTATTTGTCTCAATCCAACTACTTCCTTCGTCGTATGTTCTGTACACTCCTTGAAGTCCAGCCATAATTACTTCTGTACTATTTTCACCTGTCATTATTATTTCAACACCCACATCAGGAATTATTGGGTGTTCGCTAGTGCTTAGAAATTCTTCAGAAGAATTACCCCCATTTTTGCTAATAAACGTAACTCTTGAAAACACAGAATAAACTACATTTTCATTGAAATCATCTACATAAACACCACCTTCAGAAGGGTCTCCACTTACTCCATCTAGTAAAACCCAGCTACTTCCTCCATCAACACTTCTGTAAATTCCAGCACAATACCTAGCAACATCTTCTTCATAATCTGGGTCTTCATCTTCTAAATTAAAACAGTCGGCAAAAGTATATTTCCCAACTCTTACATAAACTACGTCTGAGTTTTCTGGATGAATAGCAATACCATTGACATCTGACCTATGAAAAGATTCACTTACTATTTTCCAAGTTTCTCCCGAGTCCTCGGTTTTTGCTACTAGGTTGTCAGTCCCAACAAAAATAGTGCTTGGATTTTGTGGATCGACATATACGGTTTCGATTCTATCAATTTCTTCTTCATCAAGCTCTTGTCCTTCTTCTAGCTCAATTTCTTCAAACACCCCTTTTGGCACGGGATTAGTTCTTGTCCACTGACCTCCCCAATCAGGAGAAATATAAACAGCTGAGTTTTCTATTGGAGAACAATCTCCATTTTCATCATCTTCACAGTCTTCTCCAAATGGTAAATATCTACCTGCTACATATAGAAAATCCATAGTTTTGTCTATAGCAATTCCTGTATATTCAACCACACCAGGCTCAAAATTTCCTACGGGATTTGTTTCTGTCCATGTGAGGCCTTTGTCGAGTGATATAAATAATTTTGAGTCCGATGTGTTTGATGCTTCTGTAATGAAAGCAACTCCATCTGGATTATGTTTACCAACAACAACTCCAGCCATATTTCCGCCTATAGTTTTTTTCAATTCCCAAGTAAAAGTTTCTTTGTCAATAAAATATAAGTTACTATCGGCAAACCCAGAGTTATCTGTTGTAGTTGCCCAGTATCCATCTACAGTTTTAAATAAGCTTGTTACGGTTCCACCAAATGGTCCATTTACTTGATTCCATTTAGAAGAACTTAGTGCTGGATCTGGTAAATCTGGTAATTCAGGAGGTATAAATTCTGTAACTTCATTATCAGCTTCTTCTTCATCGCTATCTTCTTCATCATCATTTTCTTCTTCATAATCTACACTTTCTTCATCAGAAGATATCTCAACCAACGTAGGACCAGAGGAATCACTGCTTGAACAGGCAGAAACAACTAAAAAAAACAAGAATAAAACGATTAATTTATTACTTATTTTTAACATTTACCGAAATATTAGTAGTAAAAACTATACGTCGCTTGAATATTTTATGGAACACTCAGCACAAATAAAGCCTGCAATGTTAATGCCACTGTTATGAATAAGAAAATATATTGTGTTTTATCGCTTTTTTGATGCCCAAATATTTTAACCGACAAATCATGAGCTAAAACCACACTTAGCATATGTCCTGCAAGGGTTACGATTACCATAACTGTCCATAAAACAATTGGCTCCAAAAAATAATCAACAGTAGTTTCTTGTGCGTTAAATAGGTTCCACCCAAAACCTAGAGGATCATTAAGTCTGTATAACAATGTTTGAGACTCAAACAAGAGTAGCCCTAGGTAATGTGTTACATGATATGCAAAAGCAATTGGCAGCATTGTGTGGCCAAATTTAAGCGAGATTTCATTAAGATTATAATTTTCTCCGCTGACGCGTATTGCAAAATAACAAGCAAATCTATAAAAAATTATGACAATCAAATTCATCGAGAGAAAAGCAATTGTTGAAAAAGATGTTTCATAGCTTCTAGTTCCAAACAGATTGAACCAAAATGTTGTCTCTCTCAGTCCATCGTAAGTAACTGTTCCAATCATTAGAAGAATAAAGTATTCCATTCCTTTTAGCTGAGCTAGGTTCGAGAGATTGTTTAAAAGACTTCTAAAAACAGGAGCCTTATGAGTAACTCTCATCTTGCTGTAAAGATGATGCAGGACAAGTAAAGGATCAACTTCGATAATAGTTTTTTTGTAAAACTTTTGAATAAGCGATACAACGACAATCAACAGTATAAACACGATACCTATATGTCTTGGATTGCCAGGTTTGGTCCAAACTAATTCAAACCAAGTTAAACAAATAAACAAGAAAGATGCGACATATACATTTTTAGAATCCCCTTCTTGATTCACAATTATTGATAAAGGATTGAACTTTGCGTATAAATCACCAAACAGAAGGCCAAGAACAGGAACTCCAATCCATAAGAAAACCCATAACATCAAAGGAGTAATTGAAACCTTAGCTGCTTCATTGTTCACCAAACCAGGAACAGTTAATAAAACCAGTACCAATAGACCTAGAAGCTTCCCACTCGGGGATTGCTTTGTAGAAAAAAGCCTCTCTTCAGATGTTAAAATTGATTCCTTCCAAGAAACTTTTAGAAATACAAAAGTAAGAACTACAGTTAAAACCGCTGCATTGAGAACCATATTGAACGGAATAGGCAAGTCCCCAACGTTTATAATTCCGTGACTTAAGCTAGGTTCAATAAACATTAGATAACTTAATTATATGTTTTTCAATCATCAAATCCACACTACAATTAATATGGATTAAACAGGGAAAAAATTATGTGTATAGTTTGTAACATTACTCAGAACGAATTTATTGAAACAGCCTTAGCAGTAGAGAACGTCTTTGATGGTGAATACATGACAATTCCACTCACAACAACACCAGAGCAAATCCATTCTTTTGAGGTTATTCAATCTATGCTATTGAACGCTAACTTAATAGCTTTAATATTTTAATTTTATTTACAGTTAGAACACTGATCAGTACATATTCCAAACATTTCGACTCTGTGGTCGTTAATTACAAAATTAAATTTTTTTTCAATTTTTCTTATTTCTTCCGATAACAAATCTTCAAATTCATTTGATAAATTTACATCAATTATTTCACCACAGTCACTACAGAATAGGTGATGGTGATGAACATGGTCTTCTAAAAGCAGTTCAACAACTGTTGTGTTATCCGGAGAAGTAAACTCGTTCAAGATATTTATTCTCTTTAAGTCGCCCAAAACTCTGTATAGTGTTGATTTTGCTACTTTGTCTTTAAGTTTTTTCTGAAGTTCATCAATTGTTTGAGGATTACGATTTTCCATCAATGCTTCAAGAACAAGAATTCTTGGATTGGTAATAGACACATTGCGTTCTGATAATATTTTTCTTGAACTTTCTGACATGAATTTATTATACTTTGCAACTTGAAAAAAAATGAGAATAATTCTTAAATATGCTTGACAAAAAAATAAATGAGACTTAATCTCATTTATTGTGATTATTAGAAGGAGAATTTTTTGAAAAATAAACTAAGTTTTAGATTTGGTGTGATCGCACTTTCATTAGTGTTGATAGCTTGCTCCGGTGGAAGCGCTGAGGCAGGTTGTCCTGAAATAGATGGAAGAGAGATTAATGTTGTAGCAACTACACCAATGATTGGAGAATTCGTTAGCCAAGTAGGTGGAGACAATATAAACCTTACAGTTTTAATGCCGCCTGAGGCTGATCCCCATACGTACGAACCAGCCCCTCAAGATGCTGGGAAAATAGCCGATGCAGATTTAGTTTTCTACACAGGGTTAATGTATGAGCCAGCTCCATTAATTGAACTTCTTGAAAATTCAGTTTGTGGTGCAGAAGCTTTAGCAGAAGTTGGAGAAAATGTTTTTCCAATAGAGTTTAAAGAAGGCGGTCATGACGACCACCACGGTGAAAAGGGACATGATGACCATGACGAAGAAGGACATGATGACCATGACGAAGAAGGACAATGACCCTCACTTTTGGTTCGATCCGAACAGAGTTGCTTATGCAGCAGAGTTTATAGAGTCAAAATTAGTTGAGTTTGACCCAAGTAATGCCTCTGACTATGAAGCAGCAGGATCTGCTTATGTGACTGAACTAAAAGGGTTAGTTAGTCAGGTATCTGAATTAATTTCTTCAGTACCTTCTCAAAACAGAAAGCTCATAACTACACATGAGTCTTTAGGTTATTTGGAAGCTAAGTTTGGACTTGAAGTATTATCCACAATTATTCCTGATTTAGATTCTTCAAACGAGATTTCACCAGCACAACTTGTTGGTGTAATTGATGTAATTGAAGATAATAATGTAAAGGTGATCTTTATTGAGTCAGAAGCCCCATCTGTTTACGCTGAAACAATTGTCGCTGAGACAGGAATAAAAGCTGTAGAAGGCTTATGGGTAGAGACCTTAAGGCCTGGTCAAACCTATCCAGAGTTTTTAATGACTGCTGTTGAATTAATTGTGGAGAATTTAACAAATACTGATTAAGTTAGTTGTAGATAACTTTCGCTACCCGTAAGAAAGGTATCACAATGACAAAAACAGAAGATAAGTTATTAGATGACACAGCAATCATCATTTCAGATGGTTGCTGTGTTCAACTAGGTACAACACCTGCATTAGATGATGTGACTTTTCGTATCAATAAAGGTAAAAAAGTTGCAGTAGTTGGTCCTAATGGTGGAGGTAAATCAACCTTGTTTAATGCAATGGCAGGCATAGTTCCTATAGTTAACGGATCACTGAAAATTAATGGATTAAACCCTAAAGAAGCAAAGGGATCTATTAGCTATGTCCCCCAAAGAGATTTAATAAATCGAAATTTTCCACTTTCAGTCAAACAAGTTGTCGAGATGGGATTGATTAGTAAGAAGTCGTTGAACCTTTTTTCAAGAAATAAAATAAACTCAAAGATCAAAGAAGCTCTTGAAAATGTGGGTCTTCTAGAAAAGATTAACGTCAATATTAACAAACTATCAGGTGGTCAGTTTCAGAGAGTATTAATTGCAAGAGGGCTTGCACAAGACGCAGATATTCTTTTATTAGACGAAGCATTTAGCGCTGTTGATGTAGGTGCACAAGAAGATATTATGAGTTTAATAAGTGATATCAATCTTGATGGCAAGACAATTCTTGTTGCAACACATGATTTAAACGATCTAGAGGATAAGTTTGATGAGGTTCTATGTCTCAATAGACATTGCTGTGCATATGGAGATCCATCAGAAGTATTAACAAAAGAAGTAATTGAGGAGATGTATGGTTCACATTATGATATGTTCAAATATCATACCTCAGAAAGTCATAAGCAAAACAATGATTGAGATTTTAATCGAGCCCTTCAAATATGAATTTATGGTTCGCTCAACTATCACAGCCATAGCTTCGGGAACTATGCTTTCATTACTAGGGCCTTTTGCAATAAATAGAAACATGGGCTTTATGGCTGATGCAATGGCTCATGCAACCCTACCAATTATTGCAATAGGTGTTTTTCTAGGGTTTAGCATTTCTGAATTAGGTGTTCCAGCTTCTATTTTGATTGCCTTTTTTCTAGGATATATTATTAAAAATTCAAATGTTGGTGAAGATACTGCAATAGGTATTATTTTCTCTTCCTTTTTTGCCCTTGGCTTTGTTTTAATATCAATACTTAATGTAACTATTAATTTAGAAGATTTACTTTTTGGTCAAATATTAGCTGTCAGTAGATTCGATGTTTACATAGTTGTTTCAATGTGTATCGTTGTAGTTTGTCTTTTAATAGTTTTCTTCAAGCAATTGCTGTTTTATTCTTTTGATCCTATTGGTGCTGAAGTTAAAGGTTTAAATACAAATTTTTTAAATTACCTATTTCTTGTTGTTTTATCAGTAGCAATTGTTGCTTCACTTCAAACAGTAGGTATTATTCTGGTCTTAAGCATGCTTCTGATACCCGCTGCTGCATCAAAACAAATAACAGAAACTTTTGTGTCTTCAATCTATATAAGTATTATTTTTGGAATTATTTCGTCAGTTTCTGGATTATATTTGTCCTATTTTTACAATCTGCCTTCAGGTCCAACAATGTCGTTAGTTGCAACCGGTATATTTATAATTTGCTTTTTTATTAATAAACTAAAAAAAGTAAAAATTCAATAAATTTATGTTTTCGATTTGGCTTCAAAGTACCGAACACAATAAAGAAATCTATGACTTGATTACAAGATTTGCAAAAGAAGAAGTAAAAGACCCATTTTTTCCACACGTAACCTTAGTAACGAAAATTTCTACTTACGAAAAAGCAATGAATATTTTAAAACTGCTTTCCAATGAAAAATGTATTATTAACTTTGACAAGATATCAACGGGAGAAACATACTTTCAAAGACTTTACCTTGAATCATCAGACAATACTTATTTTTTTAACTCTGTTTCAAAAATAGAAGGCTGGCCAAGTTTATGGGTACCTCATTTATCTTTGTACTACGGGGATGAGCTACCCAAATCTTTTGACCTGGGGGAGCTCAATAAACTCATCCCTGTAGCACTCACTTTTGACACTATTGCTGTTTACAAAACAGGATCACAAG
>LUMN01000173.1_pt1 | contig 12998 bp, 9 predicted proteins | sample 729991 | NCBI WGS metagenome assembly LUMN01 (sample SAMN03860262, study PRJNA289734) | marine metagenome | biome: seawater column; feature: ocean; material: water; isolation source: Red Sea water column Station 22 - depth 25m | place: Saudi Arabia: Red Sea | collected 2011-10-15 | depth 25 m
ATTATATAGTTTTAGGAATTCCTTTAATTCTATAAGATTTTTTGGTTTAAAAAAGATTTTTGATTTACCCCCTATATTAAACCAATTAAGTTTTTTGATATCAGTATTAAAAAACAGATCTGCATTATATTTATTTTTAAAATCTTCAATATCTTTTAATTCCATATCAATTAAGATTTCTTACCCAATTTGTTATAGATCCAGCACCCATAGCAATAAAAATTTTATTTCCGAATGCAATGTTTTTAGTAATTTTTTTTAAATCTATTTCATTTTTAAGCATTATCAGATTAACTTTAGAATTTTTTGCAATTAATTTTGCAAATGAAGTGTATGGGAATCCTAATTTTATAGTTTCACTAGCTTTATAAATTGGACAAAGTAAAACTGTGTTTGCATTTTTAAAGCATTTAGAAAATTCAATTTTTAAATTTTTTACTCTTGAAATTCTATGCGGTTGAAAAATACAAACTATTTCTTCTTTATTATATACTTTACTGACACCATCTAACACTGATGAAATTTCAGTTGGATGATGAGCGTAGTCGTCGAAAAATGGCACTTTATTAATTTCAAATAAGAAATTAAATCTTCTCTGGACTCCATTAAAGTTTTTGAGACCTAATTTAATTATTTTATCTGATACACCAATTGAAAAAGCTACTGCCAATGCAGATGTTGCATTTTTTATATTATGCAAACCTAACAAAGGTATTGAAATATTTTTTATAATTTTTGTTTTGCCCGGTATTTTTATTTTAATATTAAATTTTGAATAATCTTTATTCTGAATTATATTGAAAATATGAAAATTTGATTTCTTATTTAAACCAAATGTATAGTAATTGTTATTTTTAATTTTTGGTAAAATATTTTTTACATTTTTGTCATCTAAACACAGAAAAGCCTTTCCGAAAGAAGGTGTTTTATCAATAAATTCTATGAATTTATTTTTTAAATTTTTCATAGTTCTGTAATAATCCAAGTGTTCATTGTCAATGTTGGTTATTATTGAATAATTAAAAGGTATTTGAAGAAAACTTCCATCCGACTCATCTGATTCAACTAAACTCCAGTCGCTTTTTCCTAATTTTGCCGAACTTCCTATTGAATTCAAAACACCTCCGTTAATTATTGTCGGATCTAATTTTGCGTAGTTCATAATGTTTGACAAAATTGATGTTGTTGTTGTTTTGCCGTGTGATCCTGTCACAACAATATTTTTCATTAAAGAAACTATATGACCTAACAATTCTCCTCTTTTATATATCGGTAAGTTTAATTTTTTAGCATGCCTATATTCTGGATTTGATTTTTTTATAGCTGATGAAACTACTAATACAGTACAATTTTTTATATTTTGCTTATTATGATTTAAATAAATTGGAATTTTTCTTTTTCTTAGTAAATTAAGATTTTTATTATCTGATTTGTCACTTCCTTGTATTTTAAAGCCTAAACTATCCATTATTAATGCTAAGCCACTCATACCAATACCACCAATTCCAACAAAATGAATTAGTTCAGTTTTTCCAATATTAATTTTCATCTATAATTTCTATAATCTTATTGTTTATATTATTCCAAGTATTTTTTTTAGTAATTTCCTCAAGATTTTTAAATTTTTCGTTGTAATTTTTATAATCGTTAAATATTTCAAATATCATCTTTGAAAATTTTTTAAATTCGAATTCCTTTTGTTTTATTAACCAACAACAATTTTTTTTATAGTAAAATTCTGAATTATAGAATTGGTGATTATCTCTTGCAGATGGGAGAGGTATTGAAATAAACGGTATGTTTAAGAATGAAAGTTCACTTAATGTACTTGCGCCTCCTCTGGTAATTGCTAGATCTATACCATTGTAGAGTTCATGACTATCATTGGTAAATTCAATAAATTTGTAGTTTATATTTGATTTGTCATATTTATTTTTTATTGAAGATAAATTATTAATATTTGATATTTGTTGTATAACTTCGAAATTTCGTTTTTTTGAAATTTCGATAATTAAATCAGTAATATTTTCGTCAAAAAACGATGCACCCTGACTGCCACCGATGATAAGAATTTTTTTTATTTCCTTTTTTAAATTAATTATATTTTTTTCTAAGTTATATATTTCTTTTTTTAAAATAGGTTTGATTATAACTTTTTTAGAATTGTATTTTATTGGGAAATTTCTTAAATTTTCATCGTAACAAATTATTTTTGTTGAAAATTTCAAAGCAAAGCGGTTAGATCTACCTAAAACACTATTAGGCTCAAACAAGAAAACTTTTTTTTGTAATATAAATGCAGCTAAGCAAAATGGAAATGTCATGTACCCACCAGTACTAATCACAATATTTGTCTTATTATTTTTTAAAAATCTAATAGATTGAAAAATGTTTAGAAAATATTTAAAAATATTTATTGGAAGTAAATAAGGTTTTAAAAATAAATTAGGTACATCTATTAATTCATATTTAAATTTTTCAGTATTTATATATTTACTTCCTCTCAAATCAGATACCATTTTTACAGAAAATTTGTTTTTCAAATGTTCAAACAAAGAGGTAGATGGTACTACGTGGCCACCAGAACCACCTGTTACTATAAGTATATTTTTCATACTAATTTAATTTTCTCTTCGTCAAATTTAATATTATTCCAGTTAAAATTGATGTTCCAACTATTGAAGAACCACCATAACTAATAAATGGCATAGTCATGCCTGTAGTAGGAAGCATTCTTATATTTACACCAATATGAATAAAAGTTTGCAATAGTATTATTGAAATACTTCCAACTAATATAAGTTTAAAATTATTATTTTTTGTAAAATTTATTTTTTTTAAAACTCTATAAGATAATATTAAATAAAGTAATATTATACCTATTAAGATAATTACTCCAAATTCTTCTGCAATTACAGAAATTATATAATCTGTATGTGCTTCTGGTATTCTTGAATTTAAAGTTCCTTCACCTATTCCTTTTCCAAAAAAACTTCCGCTGGATATTGCATCGCTTGCTTTATCAGCCTGGTAATTATTACCGCTAGAATTATCTAAAAATGACATTAATCTTATTCTTATGTATTCAAACTTTGGCACCAAAAAGACTAAAAATAGAGTTAATGAACCCACAGCTAATAATGAAATTGCAAAAAGTAATAAATTTATTCCTGAAACAAAAATAATGGCAAGCCAAACAGATATTATTAATAATGTTTGTCCTAAGTCTGGTTGAGATAAGAGTAAAATTATAATTGGCACTAAAATGACTGAACTCAAGAGATATTTTATATAAAGGTTTTTTTTTTCTAATGAAATTATTAGTGAAATAACAATAACAAAAAAAGGTTTTAAAGTTTCAATAGGTTGAAACCTAGGTAATGAGCCAATATCTAACCATCTCTTTGACCCTTTGACCTCCACTCCTATTAAGGGAACTAAGAATAAACTTATAAATGTGATAACAAATAATACGACTGATAACCTAATTAAAATTTTTTGATCTAGTAGAGATAAAAATAAAATTAAAAATATTCCTATTAAAACAAAAATTAAATGTTTTAAAAAAAAATAGTAAGAATTTGTGTTTAATTTATCTGATGCGATTATTGAAGTTGAAACTAAAGAAAAGAACAATCCTAGTGAAAATAATAGACTTATTATCAAAAAAATTGTTTTATCGATGTTTTTCCACCAATCATAAAATGTATCAAAATATTTATTCATTCAATTGGTAAATATCTTTTAATTAACATATTGAATTGTCTACCTCTTTCTTCAAAATTTTTGTATTGATCAAATGATGCGGCCGATGGGCTAAATAAAACTGTAACTTTTGTTCTTATATCCTTAAGGTTTGGAATTAATTTAAGAGTATTTCTCAGATCTTTTGATAGATTAACTTTAATTTTATTTTTAAATAGTTTGAGGAAAACTTGTCTATCTTTCCCGTAAATATATGCTTCTAAATTTTTAAAATACTTTTTATTTAAATTAAATTTGTCGCCCTTTTTAAATAATCCTCCCAAGATCCATAAGATTTTTTCATTAGACTCTAAAAATGGAACAGTAGAAGATAATGTTGTTGACTTAGAGTCGTTTATTATTTTTAAATATTTTGATTGATGGATCACTTCCTGTCTAAATTTCAAAGGTTTAAATTTATTAATAGTTTTTATTACAGTTTTTAAATTAAGTTTCATATGTTTCGATAGCTCAAATAAAAAATTTAAATTTTGAAAATTTGTTGAATTTTTAAAATTATCATTACTTAATTTATTTTTTAAATATGCATACTTATTTTTACTTACATAAATTATTTTGGATTTTATATTTTTAGTTCTTAATAAGTCTTTCAATAAATTAGTGTTTGTTATTATTGCTACATCATTTTCGTTTTGTCTTATTACACATTTTAATTTTGATAATACATAATTTTTCATTGTATTATGCCTTTCTAAATGATCTGGGGAAATATTAATGATTATAGAAAATTTTGATTTGAAATATTTACTATAAGCCAGCTGATAAGAAGAAGCCTCAATAACAAAGATAGTATTTTTGGTAACTCTTTTTTCCTCTAAAATAGGATTTCCAATATTTCCAGTTAGCCTAGTATCATAATGGTGTTTCTTTAAAATATCATAAAGCAACTTACTTGTAGTTGACTTTCCGTTCGTACCAGTAATCGTAATTGTTAAAACTTCAGGGTTAAATTTATAAAAAATATCAAAATCAGTAATAACTTTTTTTTGGTTCTTTTTTAAATAATTTGATAACTGGCATCTATTTATATTAATACCAGGACTTATAACTATATAATCAAAATTATTATTTAATAATTTTGATTTAGAAATAAAAAATTTTTTATATTTATTTTTAATTTTTTTCTTATCATCATCGAAAATAAAACACCTATTTTTCTTTTTTAAATATTTTAATGATGAAATTCCAGATTTTCCAAAACCATAAATTAAAAAATTTTTACTTAACGTTTCATTTTTTAATTTCATTATCTAAGTTTCAAAGTTGCTAATCCAATCATCGCTAGAATAATAGAAATTATCCAAAATCTAATTACAACCGTTGACTCTGGCCATCCTTTTTTTTCAAAATGATGGTGTATTGGAGCCATTTTAAATATTCTTTTACCTGTTAATTTATAGGAAATAACTTGAACTATTACAGAAACAGCTTCTAAAACAAACAATCCGCCTGTTATTGCTAACACAATTTCGTGCTTAGTTATTATACCAACCGCTCCCAGTGAACCACCTAATGATAAAGATCCAGTGTCTCCCATAAAAATTTTTGCCGGTGGTGCATTAAACCATAAAAAACCTAAACAAGCCCCGATTATTGATCCACAAAAAATCGAAGCTTCTCCTACACCCTCTATATATGCGATCTGAAGATAATCAGAAAAAATTATGTTACCAGAGACGTAACTAATAAATGCAAAACAAGCAGCAACTAACATAACAGGAACTGTTGCTAATCCGTCTAAACCATCTGTTAAATTAACTGCATTTGAAGCTCCAACTAATATGAACATATAAAAAGGTATAAAAAACCAGCCAAGATTGATTACTAAGTTTTTGAAAAAAGGAAAATATAGATTGTTTATTTGATCAGAATTACTTGTGATATAAAGTATAAATATACCAATCAAAGCTAAAATAATTTGTAGAGAGAACTTTAGTTTAGAAGAAATTCCATTCGAACTTTTTAACTTTATTTTTTTATAATCGTCATAAGCTCCCAATAATCCAAAAGAAGCTGCAATAAATATTAAAAACCAATTGTAAGGATTTGATAAGTCACCCCATAGCAATACTCCTGAAAAAACACCTAGTAATATTATTAGTCCTCCCATTGTAGGTGTTCCAATTTTTCTAATTATATGATCGCTAGGTCCATCTTCTCTGATTGGATTATGAATCTGTTTTGAAGAAAAAAAATTAATTAATGGGTTTCCAACTAAAAAAACAACAACCATAGCTGTAAACATAGAAAGACCAGTTCTTACTGTTAAATATTTAAAAACATTCAAAAAACTAAATTGATCTACTAGAATTGAAAAAAGTTCAAACAACATTAAGATTTTGATCCAATTTGTTTGGTTATTTGATTTAGTCCTGTAGAATTTGAGCCCTTTATCATTAAAAAATCACCATTATTTAAATCATTTTTTATTATATTAAGAATTTCACTAGTTGATTTAAGTATTTTTCCTCTTTTTTGTGTTCTAATTTTGTTAAATGTTTCTGTGATATAATTCCCATAAACAAACAACTTTTTGAACTTTGCCTTATTGATATCTTTTGCAGCTTCAATATGAAGTTTTTTTGAAAATTTTCCTAATTCTAACATGTCACCTAGTAGCATAAATTTTTTATTTGGATTTACTTTTAAATTATCAAATTTCTTAATTGAGAAATTAAGAGATAATGGATTTGAGTTATAACTTTCATCTATTATATTAACTTTTTTTGAGCCGATAGTGAATTTTTTTATATTTCCTCTACCACTTGGTATTTTATAATTAGAAAAAAAGTTACTTTTTATTTTATCAATGATATTTAAACTTTTACAAACTGCTATGGAAGCCAATATATTATCCAAATAAGGTAATAAGTTATTATTAATTTTAAAATTAAAAGTTTTAGAAGCTACGTCAATATAAATGATATAAGATTTCGTAGATTTTTTTAATTTAGATAATCTAATATTAGAATTTTTATGTTTACCGAAAGAAATGATATTTAAATTATTTTTATTTGCTAAATTTGAAAAAAAATCAAAAAATTTATCATCTTTATTCAATACAATTGTACCATTTTTTCTTATGTTGAAAATTATCTCTGATTTGGCTTTAGCTATATCCAATAAAGATTTAAAATTTTTGGCGTGCGCATAACTAATATTTGTAATAACTCCAACGTCTGGTTTAATTATTTTTGATAAATAGTCTATTTCTCCCTTTTTATCCATTCCAATTTCAAATATTCCATAAGTCGTATCCTTATTTAAATTTATTAATGAAATCGGTAAACCGAATTTATTATTGAATGAATTTTTTGAAAATGTTGTGGAATAATTTTTTTGAAGACATTGCCCTAACAATTCTTTCAACGAGGTTTTGCCTGAAGATCCTGTTATTGCAACTTGAGATGCATTAGAAGAAATTCTTATCTTTTGTGAAAATTTAATTAATAATTCTAGAGTACTTTTAACATTAATCTTTTTTTTACTATCATTTTTGTTATTTTGAAGTATTGCTAATTTTGCTCCATTTTTTAGAGCTTCGTCTGCAAAATCATTTCCATTAAAAGATTTCCCCTTAATTCCAAGGAAAATTTTACCTTTATTTTGTTCTTTCGAATTAGTGCTAATTTTTAAATTTTTTATTCTATCTAATTTTTTGTTATTTATAATTTCTTTAAGTATATTTAATTTCCAATCATTTGATAAAATTCTATTTTTTAAAATTATTGATTTTTTTATATTATCTTTGTCAGAAAATTTATTTTTCTTAATATATTCTTGAGTGTTTTCATGTCCCTTTCCTGCAATAATTAAAACCTCATCAGACTTACTATTTAAAATTGCTTTTTTTATAGCTAATTTTCTTGATGGTATTTCAATCATTTTAGATGGTAAAATTGATTTCTTAATACTTGCTCTGATATTTTCTGGATTTTCACTTCTAGGATTATCGTCTGTAAGATAAATATAATTACATAGTTTGTTAGCAATTTTGCCCATTATTGGTCTTTTTTCTTTATCTCTTTCACCGCCACATCCAAATACAATATTAATTTTTCTTAAACCAAATTGTTCTTTAATATTTTCTATACTTGTTTTAAGAGCCTCTGGAGTATGAGCATAGTCTAAAATAAAAATTGAATTATCTTTGGTTGTTCCGATTATCTCGAGCCTTCCTTTTGCGGGTTTAATATACTTAAGTTTTTTAACAATATCATCAATTTTTAGATTACTTTTAATTGCTGCTGCAATAGCCATCATCAAATTCTTAATTTGTATTTTTCCAATTAGGCTTGTTTTAAATTGGTATTCCTTATTTTGAAAAGTAAACTTTATATGTTGGTAGTTATTTAAAATTTTAATTGAATTAATTTTTAGGTGACTATCTAATGTACCAATGTTTAATAAATTTAATTTTTTTCTTTTGGCTATTTTTTTAAAGATTTGTGAATATTTTAAATCATTATCAAATATCAAATTTCCATTTTTATTTGTCAACTCATTAAATAAAATTAATTTTGAATTAAAATAATTTTTATAATTTTTGTGATAATCTAAATGATCTCTGCTTAAATTAGTGAATATAGATGTGCTAAATTTAATACCATGTAATCTTTTTTGATGAAGGCCATGACTTGATGCTTCTAAAATTACATTTTCAATTTTTTTTTTCTTTAAATTTGCAAGTATTTTATTAATTGTAATAGCATCAACAGTTGTATTATTAAGTTTTAAGCTAACACCATTCGATTTGACGCCTAAAGTTCCAATTGAGGCTACTCTTTTTTTATTAAGTTTTAATATCTGGTAATAAAAATTGACTATAGATGATTTACCGTTTGTACCAGTTACAGCAATTATATTATTTGGTTTTTTATTATAATATTTATTTGCAAAACTTGATAAGGCTAATCTAGGATCGCTTACTTTTATATATAATACACCTTTATTGATTCCAGTTTTAAATTTATTTGATACAATTATTCGAGCTCCTCTTTTAATGGCATCATTTATGAAATTATTTCCATTAAATTTACTACCCTGTATTGCAAAAAATATATAATTTTTTTTTATTTTTTTTGAATTAAATTCAAATCCATTAAAACTTTTATTATTAAAATCTTTTTTAAGATTTTTAAAAAAGCTTTTTAATATCATTATGAAATTTCTTAATATTTTATGGCTAAAATAGGCCCGATTTTTTCAATTATATTTTTGGCAACCTCAACAGAAGTCCAGCCAGCAGTATTAAAAGGTGTACCTATTATCTTCCTTTTTTTACCATCATTATATTCATAAATATAAGTTTCACTCAATTTTGGTTCATCTAACAAAACAATTAAAACATATTTTGGAGAAGATATTGGAAAAATTGAAGCAAAAGTATTTATTTTTTTTTTAGAATATTTACCCTTTATAGATTTTTGAGCTGTTCCTGTTTTTCCAGCAATTTCATAACCAGCAATATTTGCTAAATTAGCTGTGCCCTGTTCGGATGTTACAATTTTTCTCAATATTTCATTAATTTTATTCGAATTTTCTTGTGTAATTATTTGTTCACCTCTTTTTAAATTTTTCTCTTTTTTAATTAAAGTTGGTTTTATTTTATATCCACCATTTGCAATTATTGCATAGGCTTTTGCAAGTTGAAGTGGTGTGGTTGTTATACCATGACCATATGCTGATGTAGCTAATTTACATTTTCCCCATTTAAACGGAATTGGATTTCCAACTTCCTCTATATCAAATTGTATTTTATTTAATAAATCTAAATTTTCTAGAAAATCTTTAAAATTTTCTAAACCGACTTTCTGAGCAATTTTGATTGAACCAATATTTCCAGATCTAATTAATATTTCTTCAGCGGTAAGACTAGATGGAATATCCATATCATATTCAGAGATTGACCTTCCCGCACATTTTATTTTTTTTGGTAGATTTTTAAAAAGGGTATCTTCTTGGATAACATTTTGTTGAAGTCCAGCAGCCAATGTAAATGTTTTAAAAACTGATCCAAGTTCATAGACACCTTTTGTGGATCTGTTTATAAATTTTTTATCAGAAATATCTTCTCTTTTATTTAAATCAAAATCTGGTATAGAAACCATTGATATAATCTCACCGCTGTTAACGTTCATTAAAATAGCTGTACTTCCATAACTATTAAAAATTTCTTGAAATTTTATCAATTCCTCTCTTATCAAATATTGTATTTCAGTATCTAAAGAAAGCTTTAATGGCTTGTTTGAAGTTGTTAATTCATAGTCAAAAGATTTTTCTATACCAGACACACCATTGTTATCTGTATCAATCTGTCCCAATATATGACTGAAAAGATTACCGTTAGGATAAACACGAGCAATGTTTTCTTCCTCTTTAAACGATTTTTCTCCCAGTAATTTTATTTTTTCAAGTTTTGCTGGAGATATTTTCTTTTTGACATAAAAAAACTTTTTTCCATTGATTTCCTTTTCAAAATTCTTGTCAGGAAATATTAATTTTAAAGAAATTAATAATTTTTCTTTGTTAATTAGTTGATTTGGATTTATGCCTAAATTGGTCACACGCACTGTTTTAGCAATAATATTTCCATTTCTATCCATGATAGATGCTCTATATTTTTCTTTTTCTTTTAAAGTTTGAGTTTGGTTTGTTTTTTTAAATCCTAAATAGATAGTTTTAGAGGTAAAAATTATTGTAATTATAAAAAAGATGAAGAAAATAAATGATATACGTTCAAAAGATATTTTTAAATTTGATCTATTTGCTTCATATTTAAAATTTTCGTCAATATTATTCATTATTAAATTTAAAAATTTTTAAATCTGTAATTTTTTTTTTTTTTAATTCTTTATCAAAATATATTTTGGAATATTCCATTAATTTATTTGGTGATGTAAGATAGTTGTAATCAAATAAAACTAACTCATAAATATCATTGAGAGCTCTAATATCTTCTTGAATTTCAAAAATTTCTTTATCAAGTTTTTTTGTCGAATTTTTTGTAAAAGCAGTTGAAATTATAAGAATAATAATTGGTACAAATAAAATAATTTTTTTATGCATCAAAGTTCAAATTTTCTATATCTTTTAAGTATTTAAAATTACTAACAAATTTTTTAAAGTTACATCCATTCTCTAATTTGTATGCAAATCTAAGTTTTGCTGACCTTGAGGGAGGATTAATATTAATCTCATTTTTGGTAAATATCTAGAAGAATTTTTTACTTCTGAGTATTCTTTAAAAAAAAACTTTACTATTTTATCCTCGATAGAATGAAAAGTAACAACTGCTATTGCTCCACCAACTGGCAAAATATTATAGGCTTTTATTAAACCATATATCAGCTCGGTTATCTCTTTATTTACAAAAATTCTAAGAGCTTGAAAAACTTTAGTGGATTTATTTTTTCCACTTTTCTTTTTTTTTACACCTTCAATGATTTCTACTAAATTTTCAGTTTTAATTTTTTTATTCTTTCTTAATTGTACTATTTTTTTTGATATTGGTTTTGCATATTTTTCATCTCCAAAATACTTGAAAATTTTAAAAAGATTTTGTTGGCTCATTTTTGAAATTACATCATCACAAGAAAAATCATTTAATCCCATTCTCATGTCTAGTTTACCTTTACTATTAAAAGATATGCCTCTATTTAGATCAGAAATCTGATTTAATGAATATCCCAGATCAAAAATAATTGCTTTAATATTATCTTCCTTTATTTGATCAATATCTGAAAATTTTTTGTTATAAAATTTAAATCTTTTTTTATACTTTGTGTGGAATTGATTAGCTACACTATTGACAGAATTATCTCTATCTAGTGCTACAATATTATTTAAGTTATTCTCTAATATCTTTTTTGAATAACCGCCTGCACCAAATGTGCAATCGATAAATGTGCCACCATAAAGAGGGGAAATAATACTAACTAATTCGTTTAGTAATACTGGAAAATGTTTTTCCAGATTTATGGTGGCATTCATTTATTTTTTTGAAGACCATTAATTCTTTTGTCTTCTCAAAAATGCTGGAATTTCTAAATCTTCTTCTTCCTCAGAGTTTATCTCTTGTGGTGAAGTTGATAACTCCTCGTTAGCATCTGAATTAAATAGCTCAGGGGTATCATCATCACTCAACTCAAAATTCTCCAAACCATTATTTTCAGATACTTGCTCATCTATATTGGTTTCAAATTCAGAGTTTACTGAGCTAGCTACAGGCGCTTCGGTTTGATCTAAATCCTCACCATTTATAGTGCTTGATGACTCATTTGCATAATTAGTATCTATACTTTTAGAACTCAATTCTTCATTTTTCTCTTCTTCCTCTATTTTAAGAGCGTTAGCTCCATTAGTAATAATTGAATTATTATTTGTAAATTGGAAAGATTGAGTTGATGCAGAATTTGAAAACTCAGAATAACCTGGATTTCTATTTTGAATTCTATGTACCATGTTAATTACTGATTTAGGCTCTGGTTGTTGTCCATCTAATGCAGTAGCAACAATTGAAACTCTCATTAATCCATCCAAACTATCATCGGTTATAGCTCCTATAATTAATTCTGCCTCTGGATCGACTTCGGCTCTTACTTTATTCACAGCTTCATCTACTTCAAATAATTTTAAATCTTTACCTCCAGTGATATTAACTAAAAGTCCTTTTGCTCCTTTTAAAGAATAATCGTCAATCAATGGATTATTAATTGCTGACTCAGCAGCTTTGACAGCTCTTCCTTCTCCTTCGGCTTGACCTGTGCCCATCATAGCTTTGCCCATTGAACTCATAACAGTTTCAACATCAGCAAAATCTAAGTTAATAAGCCCCGGTCTAACCATTAAATCAGTTATACTTTGAACACCATGAAGCAAAACATCATTTGATAAAGCAAAAGATTCTTCAAAAGTTGTTTGTTCACTTGCAATCTTGAATAAATTTTGATTTGGAACAACTATAATAGTATCAACATGTTTTCGAAGTTCTTCTAAGCCTTGTTGAGCTTTTCTCATTCTTGAAGGACCCTCATATAAGAAAGGCAGAGTTATAACCCCGACTGTTAAGATATTAAGTTCTTTTGCAGCTCTAGCAATTACATGAGCAGATCCAGTTCCAGTTCCACCACCCATTCCGGCTGTAATGAAAACCATATTTGCACCCTGCAATATATTTACAATTTCATTTAAAGACTCGTCTGCAGCAGCTTGACCTACATCTAGTTTTGCAC
>LUMN01001039.1_pt2 | contig 12971 bp, 17 predicted proteins | sample 729991 | NCBI WGS metagenome assembly LUMN01 (sample SAMN03860262, study PRJNA289734) | marine metagenome | biome: seawater column; feature: ocean; material: water; isolation source: Red Sea water column Station 22 - depth 25m | place: Saudi Arabia: Red Sea | collected 2011-10-15 | depth 25 m
GTGCTCTTCTAGTATTATCCGCAGAAACCATTTCAAATATTCTATCTCTGTCAACTGTTGCACCAGCGTCTTCAAATCTTTTTGCCACGGTATCTAACGTACTACCATACGTTCCTAATCCAAAAGTTTTCTTAAGTCCTTGTACAGTGGTATCCTCTTTTGCTCTTGATGTCCACTGATCTTCTCTGTGTGGAACGACTATACCAGCAATAGGCTCTTTATATAGCTCTTCAAATCTAGGGTCTGTTAATTTATGAATTAAAGATTGTAATAGACCTCTTGATGTCTGTGCCATAGTAGCATTATTCGGTGATCTAGTGTATTTCTTGTTATCGTTAATGTGAGCATATAATCTCATAGCTGCTTCTCTTAATTCACTAGGAGCATAATTGTATTCTTTTGCTTTTTTTCCGATTTGGTCGTATAGTTTCTTAAATCTCCTATCTATTTCTTTGTTGTTATCTGCACCGACTTCATTGTCTTTCATTTGTTTTTCAAGAGCAGGTAGTTGTTTTTCAAGATTTGTTTTTTGCTTTAATATTTTTTCTGCTCTAACTTTATCACCCTCTAAGAAACCTTTGTAACTAGGTGTAAGAAATAATTTATACACACTTGTTAAACTTGGACGGTATCCACTAAAACTGCTACCAGGATTGTAATCATTTTCCTCATACGGCACTGGAGCCAATCTTAACTGTATTTGGCGAAGTCGATCTGCCTCTACGCCTGTGGGTAAAGTTCTAATAAACCTATTCAAAAGAGAATCATCTTGTTCTAATCTTTTCTCTTTTTTCTCTCGCATACCTCCTTGATTAAAAGTTTTTTCTTCAAAGCATCTTTATTATCTAATCCAAGTTGTTTTGAGTATTTATTAACAGTCTGTGCTCCTATTGTTCGTTGTTTTTGAGTGTCTATCTCCTCCATATACTCTTTATAATTACCATCTTCTGGAACAAAACCTATGCTATCTGATACGTTATCTATGATTCTAGACAATTCTTTTTCTATATCTTTTTTTACTTTTGGTGGTATTAAGTTTTCTATATCTGACAAAATTTTATCATATTTATGATTAAAATATGCAGGAAATCGTCCTATTGCTCTGTCTCGTGCTCCTTCTCTTAGAGCACTTTCGTCAGCGTGTCTGTCTTGTATTGCATCAAAATCTATTGAAGAAAGCTCTGTTTTAAATTTATTAGCCATGTATGATCCGATTTCATGTCTTATAACATTCAAGGCTTGTTCATTAACGGCTTCGTTTACACCTCTTTCTAAAGTAGATTGCATTGTTTTAATTATTGCATCTGTTAGATCTTCTTCACTTATTGAGCCACGAAAACCAAAATCAGAGTCTGCTTCTTGTCTAAAAGCACTAGTAGAATCTGCTAAGAGAGACGTTGTTTCTGAATAATTATAACCCTTTTCTTGTAAGTTTTGATCTAGTAGTGCCTCAAAAAAACCCTCTGGACTGCTTATATAAGAATCTTTTATTTCTCTTTCTTCCTTGCCATGAGCGTACATGAGACCCGCTCTTCTAAAATCTCTAGTTTCTCCTACATCACTAGTTTGTTTACCAAGATCGCTATAACTATCACCTGGCATCCCTTGATAGTTTGATCTAAGAGGCATGTGACCCACTAGAGTTTTTACAAGAGTTGATTGTCCTCGTTTCTCATTATACTCTATTGGAAAACCAAGTTGACTTATATAAGCCTCGTTTTGATCTCCAGTTAAATTATAATCATTAAGACGAAGTTTTCCTTGTAAATTATATTTAGGAGTGGCTGCTGCAACTTTTTTAGTTCTGTCAGAAACTGGTGTTCTTAATTTAGTACGTCCTAATTCTTTTAAAATTATTGCCGCTAATCTATCTGGTGCTGGTTTAGCAAACTCGCCATTCTGTGCCATTTGAAAACCATCAAACTCCCTCATGGCTTCTTGACGAGGATCATTAGCAAATTGTGTTCCCTCAAATCCATCCATGGCTTCGAGACCTTCTATAAAGTTTTCTGCCATCGTGCTATAGTCAGTATCTGTAAACAAAATACTTTCTAGCATAGACTCTGCTTTATTTAGTCTTTCAGTGTCTACTTGTCTGCCACTAACTGATCCTTCCTCTTTTTGTTTAGCGTATGCTTTTACATAACTCATAACATTTTTAGGTAAAGTTTTTCTTAAAGTTTTCAAATCATCTAGAGTTACATTTTGTATCTTAGATATCTCCATGGGAGCAGTTCTAGTGGTTTGAAATCTTTCTATCTGATTATTTATTTTTTCTATCTCTTCTTTTGCTAGATTTACTTTCTTTTCTGCTTCTTGAAAAAGTTTTCTTTTTCTTGTTAAATCTTGATTAAATTGTGATGGAGCGTCATCATCTGACATTTCTTGATCCATAGCATCAAGAACTCTAATTTTATTTTTCTCACTTGGTGTAAATAATCTATAACTACTAGGACTATCTCTGCCTGTAAAATCGCCCATAGTTGTGTTAAGAGTTCTTATTGGTCGTTTGTCCGTGGGTCTCGCTCCACCAGAAAAAGTTCTGGTCAGATATGGATCGTTACCTCTCAAAGCCGTATCAATAGCACCAGAAAATAATTCTGGTATTCCACCATACTCTACTGGTGTGCCATACGCATATTCTGGTTTTGCAAAATCTAATAAGTTTTCATAAGTTCTGGTTACGTCTGATTGTATCTCTTCAACAATAGCATATAGTTTACCATCTGCTCCTCTTACAATCATAGCTCTCGTATAACCAAAACCTTTGTTGTAGTAGTCGTGAGGTAAATTTAATTCTTTCTCTCCAACTAAATTCTCTTCTATTGTTTTATCGTTCAGTTTAGTTTTTTGTTGAAGTGCGTTTATAACTGGACTGTTTGTTAAAGAACCAGCTTTCAATGATTCTTGGTCTGGGTTCACTGCAACAACACTTATATTGTCAATTTCAAAGGCTTTGCCACTCCCAAGTCGTTGAGCATCTGGATCTCTGTTTTGTACAATTTTTATTTTTTGATTACCTCTAGCGTCAGTTTGACCTGTAGGTTGTTCCACATTAATTGGTTTACCAGTCACTGTGGCAAAAGAGCTAAATATCCTTTGTCCAGAATAACCCTCTTCAGAATCAATCGTGCCTGGAGGAGCTAAACTTGGATCTGCTAGTATCTCTCCAGCACTAAGGGCAAAATTTCTAAAAGGTCCGTTTGTTCTTCTGTTCATACCACTTCTAACTTCTAATCTAACGGTTGGACGCATTTGGTCAAACTCATAGATAATCTCTTCCATGGTTTTTGTTTCGTTTTGATTTCTTATAAGGTATTCTTCTAGTCCAGAGATAAACGCTTCACCACCTCTGTTGTGAATAATTAAATCACCTCGTTCATTTGGTGCATCAAAAACTGTCCCCATCGATTTAATCTTTTTAGGTATGGTAGTTTTAACTGCTATATCTTTAATATTAGGGATAGACTCATAGTCTATTCTACCATCTTCTGTTTTACCTGCCGCTTTCACTGCTTGACCAAATTCTTTTCCTTTTCCTTGTATTGGTATGTACTTGACTTGGTCTTGAATTGATTCTGTGTATTGTTCCTTTCCAAGAAGACCAACAGAACCCTCCCTTCTACGCTCTTGTTTTCTTAACTCATCATAAACTTCAGAAACTTTTACTGGGTTTTTCATGCCAAACTTATCATCCGCTGCTAATTTAATTAACTTAATTCTTAATGGAGATACGACTGGATCTTCTGGATCAGTAAATCTTTCTTTGTTTTTGGCTTTGTTAAATTCTTGATTAATAAAATTTTTTACAAACTGAGGATCTGTAGTAAAACCTGCGTCTTGATCTTGTTTTACAATTTCTTGTGCTTTTTGCTCTATGGCTTTTAATTCTTCTTCTGCTATCTTCTGCACAGATGGATTGCCAACAGAACCACCTTCAAGATCTTTACTAAAAAACGTCTGCTCTTCGTCAATGTTTGGATCAGTATCTTTCGTAATCGATAAGTTACCATCCACCTTTTGTTGTGTTGTTAGTTCTGTGCCAGTTTGACCAACGGCTTCATTCATCAATGTCTCAGCCGTGCCTGGGGGTACGTCTTTTGCTCTGTATTTGGCAAAACTAGGTCCGTACAAAGAAGCGGCAGTTTGCATAGCTAGTTGTTGAGAAGGTGGTAACATGCCTCCAGGTCCCATGGTGTCACCAATCAAACCTGCAATCCCAGGTCCTTGACGAAATGCTTCGATGGTCGTGGTCATTCCTCCACCCATCGTGCCACCAAGAACCACGCCTTCTAATAATCTGTCGGCAATTTGCTCACCAGTGTACTCTCCACCAGTCAAGGCAGTCGAACCAACGACCACGCCCTCTTGCAATCCTTCGGTTCCACCCTCAAACGCCACAGATTTACCAATTCGTCTACCAATTTCTTTTGCAGCATCAATTTTACCCGCTTCACCGAGCTTTTTTATCAGTTCCTTACCAGTAATTGTTAGTAATTCGTCTCTTGGAATCACTCTTCCAGCGCCAAATCTGTCCAAAAGTGCTATAATTGTACCCGCTCCAATAGCCACAGAGTCGTTATAACTGCCAGTTTTTTGCTCCATTTCCTCGGCAACTTCACCAGTTCCCACGATTCCAGAGCCTAAAATGGTCGCTCCACCTATCAAAGCTGCAGCTGGTACACTAAAAGGTGCAGTCAGAGCAGATGCCAAACCACCACCAAGTGCAATACCACTTGTCGCTATATTTCACTCAAACCACCTTGTCGGTAGGCTTCACGAAGTCCCATGGTGTATTCTGGTTGATAGTTACCCTCTCTTATGTCCTTGTCTTGTTGTGCAACAATCTCTTGTCCATAATTAAAAAGAGATTCAATCCCAGTTCGGGAACCAATAACCTCAAGACCTTTACCAAAAAGTCTTTGTGCTTGGTCTATGCTGTATGCAAATGACGAATCTCTTGTTGCCATTATGTGATCCTAGTTACCCTTTTTTTGCCTGGAGCCAGTATATCAGAAAATCTGTTCTTAACCAGTCTTCCTTTTCTAATTGGTTTTTTGTTTAACTTTTTTCTAATTTTAAGAAGTCTAGTCATCAATAATATTCCCTTTTACTTCTTGGATACCAGTCTTCGCCTTCGTCTTCTCCGTCCAGTGCTATAAACCCACCTTGTCTAAATCGCATAACTGCCATTGTCATACTATCACAATAATCGTCATGGTCTCCGTTTGGAAAAGATGCCACTTCTTCTATTACATCTTCTGCAAACTTCTCTCCACTAGGATACCACACTTTTCCCGATTCGAAAATAGGCGATACAATGTGCATCCTCGTGGTTTTGTCTAAGTTACCCGCCTTTCGTCTTCCAGGACTGAATGTCAGAACTGGTAGGTTTTGTAACCTTAACTCGTCTGCCAAGGGTTGTCCACTTGCTTTTGCCTCGATTAACATCATGTCTGGTTCCCAGTATTCGTTTTCTTCTATCGCTATCTCTTTCAACTCTGGAAAACTCCAACGACCTTTCTTCGCATCTAACATTATCAAATGTTGTTCGCCATTCTTTTTTGGCTCAAATACACCCCAAGTTGTGATAGCAGAATAGTCTGCCGTCTCTTTTTTGCTGTAAGCAGTATCGTAACTTTGCAGAATATAATCTAATCTTGGCACATCTTTTTCTTCCCACGGAGTCCACCACTCTCTTTTTATCATCGCAGTTTCTTCAGATGTAGGATTCTGCTGCCACTGTGCGTTCCATTTCATAGGCGATAGTGATGCCTTGACTTTTAACAACTCGTCCTTGTTCCAAAATTCAGGCCACAAGATCTTATCATTCGGTAAAATCGCTGGGAACTCCACGATCTCCCATTGATCTGCCATACTATCCTTTGCTTGTGCCTGTAATAATCTGCCTGTCAGATCCTTCTTTGACCATCTTGTTTGCACAATGATGATGGTTCCCCCAGGTTGTAATCTCTGTCTCGGACCTGATGTGTACCACTCGTATGTATTATCATAAGCAGTCGTGGACAGTGCATCTTGTTCCGAGTGTGGGTCATCAATAATCAACAAGTCTGCACCACGACCAGTCATCGCTGCTCCAACGCCTGCTGCAAAGTATTCACCACCAGCGCTTGTCTCCCATCGACCCGCGGCTTGACTGTCTTGCTTCAAGTCCGTGTCTGGAAAAACTTCCGTGTACACTGGATCGGCAATCAAGTCCCTAACCTTACGAGTTCTGTATTCATCGTGGCTTGAATAATCTTTAACTTTGGATTACGGCCCAAGAACCACGAGGGCATGAGATAAGATGCCATCTCTGACTTCGAATGTCTGGGTGGCATGTTTACGATAAGTCTTTTGAGCTTTCCTTGTGCGATTAGCTCCAATTTTTCTGCAATGATTTTATGGTGTCGTCCAACGATAAAATTTTCATATACATGTTGAGCATAAGCTAGAAAATTTTTTTGAGCTATATCGCGGGTGTCCAGTTTATTTTTCTGTTGCTCAAGCAGAAATACTTCTTGTAACACCTCTTTAGGTAAAGCATCTAGGTTCATGCCCAAACGATAATATATTCAAATGAATTTATCAAGCCTACTATACAACATGTATATAGTAACACCGCCGTGTAATTTAGGGGGGTGGGGGTGTAAAATTACTGACGAGTCACAGTCGTTCCTCGTCAGTAACCCTATCTTTTGGGGAGTTGCAGTGTGTTTGGAAGCCACGGAGGGGTGTGCCTCGGTAAAAGGCACACAGACTCGCAGTGTTGCTCGTTTTATCTGTGTGCCTTTTGGAACTTGTCTGTGAGTCGCATCTAGCGACTCACAGTGTGTGTTTAAGCTACGTCCTTGGACTTTGTAGCTTGGTCTTTGAGGTCTTGTAAGTGTGACCTCTTAACCATGACGTAATCACCATCTACGGTAGAGATTAGCTTGTGGATAACTTGTTTAACGACCTCGTTAACAATGTCATCATCAAGTCTTGCCTCAAGAGTTTCAAGATTATGCTTGACCTCTTGGACTTCGTGATTATCACTGATGGCATCATCAATGATGTTTCTGATGTCTCCATCATTAATCTTAGACTCGACTTGCTCGTCTATATATTCCGTAATGGAATCTTGTATTTGGTACGACATATAGTCTCCTTTTCTTCTTGAGTTATTGATAATAATGTTATATAAGATTTCATGGGATATGTCAAATAAAAAATAAACTTTTCGATTAACATGTTAACTAATTATTTACCGAAGCCTCTTGACAATCGCCCTTCGAGATGCGTTGCCTCGGTTAAAGGTGCAGAGAATCGCAAAGTTATTATTGTTTCTTGTTCTTGCGATTCTCTGCATTGAAACTTTTTAAAAAAAAAGCAAAGAAAGTTGTTGACTTATGGGATTTCCTGGGATATATTATAGACAACATTAACTAGTATAGAGGACGACCAATGACACAACCAATAATTAAAAAGGATTCGCCATTCGAATTTTTTGGCAATCATTTAGAAGTAGCTTATAGAAGAGGCGAACTGCTCGGATATAAGAAAGCCATGTTGGAACTAACCAAGATGGAAACTAAACTAGAACTAGAACTTAAGAAGTTAGAAAATAATTTAAAAAGAGATTAGCTTTCTCCTTGAGCTAGTGAGCCACAACAGAAATGTTGTGGCTTTTTTTGTTCCTCCCAAAACGCTAAACAACCCCGTCTTCCAGAAACAACGCACCTTCGGGGTGCGTTGCCTCGGTAAAAGTCGCAAAGGATCGCAAACGACCCTTTGCGATTAAATCAACTTTTGTGATTCGCAAATATCCCACCCACCCAACCCGTTTATTATATCAGAAAAAATGGGATTGTCAAGGATTTTATTTTATTTTTTTTGCTTTATTCGGGTTGACTTATGGGATTAAATGGGATATATTAACCAGACCTAATAAAAACGAAAGGATAAAAAATGAGATCTTATAAAACCAACGTCATGGACTTTGACGATAAAACTTTAGTCCAACATCATCAAACTATAATCATAGAACATGATTATACTAGTGGGACAATCACTTTAAATAATGGGGGGTGGTTTTCAAAAACCACCAAGGATAGATTAAATAGTTATCTAAGACCTTTTAAATATAATGTGTTCCAAAAAAACTTTGAGTGGTTCGTGATGACACCGAGCCTCCAAGTTATACCTTATCAAAACCACATGACCCTCGAGGTCTAAGCAAGAAGCACCCCCGAAGGGGGTGCTTCTTTTCTTCTGCCTCCGTTCACATTTCCTCATGTTGGGGTTGCAAAGGTGCAAAGATTCGCAAACTCATCTTTGCAAAATTGATGCCACAACTCGATTCGCACACCCCAAACAATCTTCCAAACTCCCGAAGGTCAAAAGTGCCTCGGCTTCGGGGGACACCGAGAGGGACGCAAGGTGCTTGGACGCAAGGAACTCGCAGAGTTTACCACCTTCAAACAAATATAGAACCGACTTAGAAGATGCACGAACCAAGAAAAAAGAAACATAATTATTGGCTTTTAGCCTCAAATGTGTTGAAATTTGTGAAGGTTCGACCTTGAAAGTGTTTCCTTTTGTGGGGGATTTTAATTCAATAAACAAAGGATATTTTTCATTGATGATTATTACATCTGGAAACCCACTATTAAATTTATTTTCTATCTTTTGGATAAATGTGCCTTTTGGCAAATTATCTTTTATTGATAAAAAAAAGTTTTTTTCTGTCATTTAGTGCTTGACCTTTATGGGATTATGTGGGATAAACATTTATATAATTTATTATAGCGAAAGGATAATAATATGGAAGTAGTAATGATACCACAAGACCAACAATGGTTTTTAAGTGGGTTGTATGTTCTTGAAACAATAGTAGATGAACAAGAAGAAACAACCGAGTATGTTCAACAAAATTTTAAGGATATTTCTAAAGATGACTGACAAATATAAAATTGCTTACGAAGAGGAGCAAGAAAAAATATTATCTCTTTGGTATAAATATTTAAGTAACGATAAAAGATCATTTATCGAATACTTTCAAGAGGAACATAACATTAAATTAGCAGACACGACTTCTTACAAAAAAATTAAGAGATTGTGTAAAACATTTTTGAAAGGAAAAAAATGAGAGCAATATTAATTAATCCCATGCAAGAAAGTGTTCGTCATATTAGTTATGATGGAGACTATAGAAGCATTTATAGAATAATAGGTTGCACGACTTTTGAGGCAGTTTATCCGTTTGATAATGGAGATACTCTTTGGATAGATGAAGAAGGTTTATTGAAAGAAAGTAATTATGCTTTTAACCTCAAAGCAGACAATCCAAAATTTAACCAAACGATTATGGGAAGTGCTTTGATTTTAGGTACAGATGCAGAGGGCGAAAGTATCGAATGTAAATCTAAGGTGCTTGATATAGCTAAAAGAGTTAACTTTCAAGGTAAGGTTGCAATTGAAAATGATGGACAAGGATTTACTATAACTCCTTGGCATATTTATCAAAATAATCTTGAAGAAGCTAGATTACTTTTAGAAAAAATAAAAACTGAAGGGAGTGCTTAATGCAATCTAAAATTATAAAAGATATTGAGAAAGGACTTTCCCATGATGCTATCGTGGGGAAGCACGTTAATAAATGGTGCGATAATGTATTGGACTAAAGGACATAATGCTCAACCGATTAAAGAAGGACAATGTTGTGATTGGTGCAATGCAAATGTTGTCTTACCAAAAAGATTTGAAAATATACAGAAAGGAAATTTTTATGTCGAAAAGAATACATAAGGCTAAACAAAGATCTAACCAACACAAGCGAAAGCATAACCCAAAATCAAACCATTTTAATGGGTTAATAATTGGCAAAAGATCAAGATATAATGGTGGCTTACTAAATGCCTTTAAAAAGTAGCAGTCGTCAAAGTAGTACACGGATCATTCGTGTACTATCTTGAAAATTGCAACAACAAACGAAAGGAAAAGATATGCAGATTTCAAAACTAGAGGTAAAAAATATCTCACACTATGCGAGGGGTTCAGAAGAAACTCCTTGTTATAATGCCACAGTATATGTCAACGGCAAGAAAGCAGTTGAAGTATCAAATGACGGACATGGTGGAAGTGATAGACAACACACCTATCCTCAATGTGCTTTTAATCTTAGAGAAATTAATGATTGGTGCATAAATACTTTTGGTAAAGAAACTTGGGAGTATAATGGAAAAACTTATTCCACAGATCTAGACCTAGAGCATTATTGCCACCAAGAGTTATATAATTGGCTTGATCGAAAAGAACTAAAGAAAGAGTTAAAGGGCAAGTATATTTGCTTTGATGAAGCAAAAAAAGAAATGTTTGCTTTTGGAAAACTTAAATACAAAACCGAAAATCAAGATGTGGTTATGAAAAAGATCTTGAAAGACAGACACCCAACATCAAAGTGTTTGAACTTTTTAGACTTTGAAGAAGCACTTAATGTATGGAAGGAGTTTGCATAGTGCAAGACTTTAAGCAAGAGCATAAGAATGGTTGGAGATACATAGTTTGGGTTGGTGGTTGTGATAACTACTACAAGAACTTTTTAATAGCACAGATGGATTTCTATAACTGGGTTCTCAAAGGCTATGATGATGTGTTTCTAACCGAGATCAAAAAAGATGGAACTGAGGAAGTTCTTCGTAATTCAGAAGAGTATAATTTTAAAGAAAGGAAAAATAATGGGTAGATATTATAATGGAGATATTGACGGCAAATTTTGGTTTGCCGTTCAATCAAGCAATGATGCCGATTTCTTCGGAGTAGAAGGAGAAACAAGGTTTCTAGATTATTATTTTGATGAAGATAATAAGAAAGATGTTCACAGAGGTATGCTTGAATGTGATAGGCATTTGGGTAAATATCGAAAACTCTTAGATGAGTTTTTTGATAATCGTGAAGGCTATAACAACAAGATGTTAATTGAATATCTTGATGAAAAGGCACACCCTACAAAACATACTGAACAAGGAATTAAGTATTACTTGGAATGGTATGCAAGGTTAATTCTTGGTAAAAAGATTTATGATTGCATACTTGAACAAGGCAGTTGTAGTTTTGAGGCAGAGTTATGATGCTTAAAACAATAGAAGATGCCGAAAAAGAATTTCAAGAAAAATTATATAATCTTAGAAATTCAATTACCTATCAAAAACTATGTATAGTTTGTTCAAAAATCATGGAAATAAAAATACATAAACAAGGTAATAGCAAATCTAGAAAAACTTGCAGTAATACTTGTAGGTCAAGATATAACAGACACAAGGACAAATATAATGCTTAAACACTTAGATTTATGTAGTGGTATTGGTGGCTTTGCCGTGGGTTTTTCCATGGCAAAGTTATCCGAGCCTATCGCTTTTTGCGACACAGACAAGTTTTGTCAGAAAGTTCTTGCCAAAAACTTTCCAGGAATTCCAATCTATGATGACGTAAAGGAGATCGCAGATGACCCAACAAGATTTATTTCAGAACGACCCGATATCCTCACCTCTGGATATCCATGCCAACCCTTCTCAACAAGTGGCAAAAGGGGAGGCACAGAAGACCCTCGCCACATCTTTCCGTACTTGCATAAACTTATTAAACAAATCAGACCCACTTATTGTGTTTTCGAAAATGTTTATGGACACCTCTCATTGGGACTTGACGAGGTATTGTTTGCAATGGAAAGCATCAACTACCACACGAGGACATTTGTACTTCCGTCTAGTGCAATCGGAGCGAGACACAAACGAGACAGATTGTGGATCATCTGTAGAAACTTGGGCGACCCCGACAACTATGGATTCCCTACCACCGAGGAGTGCAGAAGCAACCAAGAAATTGCAAGAGGGTGCAAGGAAGGGTCGAAAGAGACCGAGCAACTTGAGGGAACAAGTCGATCCGAAGACTATGGAGATGTATCCGACCCCCACGACCAAGGGTTTTGGACACGCCTCGGAGGGACAGACAATGATCTTCAGAAACCAAATTCGGGATTGAAGAAACACAGTTACAACGGCAACAACGATTACTACAAGAACCGAGAGGAGAAGGGCAGACAGATGGATCTTGCTCAAAAGATGTATCAAATCGAGGGAGATGCAAGACTGAACTGCGATTGGACGGAGTGGTTGATGGGGTATCCTATTGGTTGGACGAGCCTAGAGGAGTCCCAAGAATTATCTCAAACCAACCCGACAGAGCCAACAGACTAAAAGCATTGGGTAATGCTATTGTTCCACAAAATGCAAAGTTAATTGGATTAGCAATCAAGAAAGAGTTGACTTCTAAATGATACTTAATCTATGTTTGAAATGCACGGAGCAATATCGGGAATTGCTATTTGCCCAAGTCGGAGAGAGTCCCCACCCCATTACTCTCTTCGACTACTTCATATTCTCCATCAAATGCAGAGGGGTAATTCTTTCTTATTTCTGCAAGACGACCAACGATTTCTTCACGAGAGAGTTTGTCTAGGTTATGAGTTACATTAGTTTCCCTACGATCAACGGCAAGACCACCGAGGTTAGACCTATATTTTTCTGCATTGACTGCCGCAGAATATTGACCTGCCTCCTCGGCTCCCTTAGAAAGGTTCGCAAACCTTTTCAACTGACCCATTAAAGTTACTCCGTATTTCCTTTCGTAATTATCACGGAGTTCTTTGATGTGTTCAACCACCAGAGGAAAATCTTTGCCATTGAGGAGCAGACTTGCAGTCTTTCTTGCTTGACCTTCAGAATAACCTGCTTGTCTAGCACATTCAGAATTAGAATGGGTTCCTTCTACAATAAGTCTAGCAAAAGTTTTTTGTCGATTAGTCAATGGCATAAGCAGATAGTAGTGTTTCTCCCATATTTTATCAATAAAAAAAGGAAAAAAAATGACGCGGTCGGCTTTGAAGTGTAGCAAGTGTTACCAAAGTGTAGCAAGAATAAATAAAAAAACAC